>JAABUK010001283.1_pt1 | contig 48542 bp, 69 predicted proteins | sample 5559141 | NCBI WGS metagenome assembly JAABUK01 (sample SAMN10711869, study PRJNA513367) | rock metagenome | isolation source: Antarctica rocks | place: Antarctica: Victoria Land, Pudding Butte nord | collected 2016-01-03 | reverse complement strand
TTGCTCCTTGATAGTGTAGTGACTTGACCCTGGCATGCTCTGACTATGCGCCGCTCTGATCAGCCGTTCCGATCTGGGGTGCCTGCTGGACAATGTTGATGCATTGCTCAGGGCATACTGTGCACGATCAGGTCACTTTTCTCTGTAAACAAGAGCTGCCTGAAGCTGCCTTATACTTAGACCAAGACACTTCCACCAAGCAAGTCTTCTTTCAATGCACCTGAGCCCTGACTGTGTTGTGAACTGCAGATTGACAAGAATGTGGAGAGGGAGCTCATCAACCATCGGTCCCTGTTGCACCCAAACATCATCAGGTTCAAGGAGGTATGTTTGCTGCTCAGCCTGCTTTGCTGTTGCCATTGTTCTCCTGCGCTTACGCAATGGCTGAAAACTGTCTTGGTGCAAGCTCTGCCAAACGGATGTCACATCAACACCATAAAAGCATAACCCCTCAGCACTGTAGCCATTTAGCCCAGATTTCAATTAAAGACACCAGCATCATCATTATGCTAGCTCTGCATTGCTTTATCTCTTCCTTGCAGGTCTTCTTGACCCCAACTCACCTTGGTATTGTGATGGAGTATGCGGCAGGCGGTGAGCTGTTTGATCGCATTGTAAAGGCTGGTAGATTCAGCGAAGACGAGGCACGATTCTTTTTCCAGCAGCTCATCTCAGGAGTAGATTACTGCCACAGCGAGGTGAGAGCAAGCTGGCACACTGTTGCATCTCTTCTGCAATTGTGGAGAGACCGTAATGCAGCTGCAGAAATGCACAAGTTGCAGTTGATCTCATCATGCTAACCACACAATACATTGCCTTTCCCAGAAAGGTTCGGAGAAGCTTAGGTTGATGTTGTGTTGTTTGTGCTCCACAGACCATGGATGCTGTCTTCTAGTGCAGATTGCGCAACGTATGGAAACAGACCAGTGTGTTTGCTGTGTTTTGGAGCTGACAGTGGTATGTTGCTGCAGGGTGTATGCCATAGGGATCTGAAGCTGGAGAACACACTGCTAGATGGCAGGCCAGCACCCAGACTGAAGATCTGTGACTTTGGCTACTCCAAGGTATGTTGCTGCTTTCAGTCCATGTCCATTCTGCGATGAGTCTTGAGGAGGCAATTGAAAAGGCACATGATCTGTGATGAACCAGGCCTGCACATAGAGTCTGTTGTGCTGTCCATGCTTTGTCCCCTTCAACTTGGCAAAGCATCACAACTCGCTGCTGTGTCCACCAAATATGTGCTGCTGCCATGCCATGTGTGTTTGTTATGGATTGCGTGTCTGTACAGTGTTATACACAGTTTTCTTGCTGGACTGTGCAACTTGGCGGCTGCCTCGTCTCATAACATATTTCTTGTTGGTGTGCAGTCTGCGGTGTTTGACTCACAGCCCAAATCAACAGTGGGAACTCCAGCCTACATTGCTCCAGAGGTGCTGTCACGCAAGCAGTACGATGGAGAGATTGCAGATGTGTGGTCATGTGGTGTGACTCTGTATGTCATGCTTGTGGGGGCATACCCCTTTGAAGACCCTTCAGACCCCCGCAACTTCAGAAAAACCATTCAGGTATAGCGATACTGACATTTGACAAGCATGGCATCTTGCAACACAGGAAGAAAACTGGAGAGCTTTTAACTTCAACACCTGTGGTCTGTGCTGTGCCTCTTGGTGGCATATACTTGATGCAGGCCGTGTGCTGTCGCATGCATGATGACTGCTGTGCAGCAGGGGCTGAATCTGTGAGGCTGTTGCCATCAAATCCAGCATTTGTCAAGACAGGATTTGCTGCAGCTTCTCTTGATGTTCAAATACCACACTGGGAATAAAGGTTACCCTAATCAATGTATTCAGTCTGCTGCCACAGTGTCTAGCCATCAGCAGCTGTCATCTTACCTCCCTTGTCAAGCAAGAATGATCTCTCGAATACCACTTTCTGCTGCATCTACCACAGGGAGCACAGTCTTGTCATGCAAAGCTGTGAGCGAAGACAACTGATTTCGCTGTACAAAACAAAGGTGTCATGCCAGAAAGTTGACATGCGCTGTGCATGGCTGCAGAGGATCATGGGGGTGAAGTACAGCTTCCCCACAAACCTGCACATCTCCCGGGAGTGCTTGGACATGATGAGCAAGATCTTTGTGGGCAACCCTGCCAACAGGATCTCCATTGCAGGCATCAAGTCCCACCCCTGGTTCACCAAGAATCTGCCAGATGAGCTCAAGGTGTGCACGCTTTGCTTTGGCTGTGTGTTGTCCACAGACAATGCAGGCACCTTCTTGCATGCCAACAGCAATGCCGTGTGTGTCGTGTAGCTGACAAAACATGTCGATTTGCGGTGTGTCCTCCAGTGCGTGAGCTGAAGCAGGAATGTTGCATGACTCATGAGCAGCAAACGTGGAGACTGAGTGGCAGTGCAGGAGTAGCTGTGTTGACAAGCCTGCCAGACTCCTGTCTGTGAACAGCTTTTACATGGCACCAGATCATGCTGCAACCCTGGCTGAAGCCTGTGGTGTTATGTGCAGGATGGTGGCAAGGCAGCACAGAAATTGATGCAGCCAAGCCCCCAGAGTGTGGACGCCTTGAAGAAGATCATGGATGATGCGCGACACAAGGCTGGTGGAGCCGCCCCTGCTCACCACAAGGAGCACTTCAATGAGGAGGACTACATGGATGGTGAACTGATGGATGATGAAATGCATGTACATGACTAGAGGGTAGAACTGTGAGAGCAGCTCAGTGCTGGTATAGCATTATATGGGTAGCTGACAGGAAGCCAACGAATGGTGCTTTTGTTGTACAATGTATGAGGCCATGCACTGTATAACTTGCTAGTTGCTTTTGCCGTAAAGACATACATTTACATGTGTGCTTTTGACTCTGTGCTCCTGTGGATGGTGGATGCGAAACGCTCGCGTAACGCTCGCCGTAGTTACACAACTGTAAGCACTTCACAAGGCACGGGACTGCAGATGTGCAGCGTTTCGTCGCGTATTCCGCTCCCTCCGCTAATCTCTGCCAAGCAACGAGCACTCGTTTGACGTTGTTCATCAGGCGCTGTACTGTTGTGCTTGCAAGTGGGCGACCCTCCTCCGTCGACCACGGCTCGTTGCAGAGCTTTTTACCAGCTTATGCGTCACCCGGAAGCGTGATGTATGGGGTCAACTCACCATCTGTCCAAATACTAGCCGGTACAAGGTCGCCTTGCCAACACGCATATCAGTGGCGGACAAGGTATGCTTGCGAGGATCTACCATGAAGCACCTCTGTTTGTATTAGGCCTGCGCACTGCTCCGTTGGAGCAAGTTCCATGACCTGCACGCAGAATGTTTGCTTCTCATACAAAAGCCAATTTGTGCATGTTGTGCTGCAGATGCAGACTGATTAGACCTCCACCAAACATACACAAAGCTAGGAACTGTCAGCCAAGGCATAAACGTATGGGTGGATGTCACATGGGGCTCGTGTCTTACGCGCCAACACAGGCTGAAGTGTCAGTGGCAGAAGCACCCTCCCCAAGCGCCATAGAACAGCAACTTGCGCTGCAGCATCAGCATCCAGCTCAGCTTTTGCCACTGCAACGGTTGGAAAACAGCCTCCTAATAGATGATAATATTTCTCTGCTGGATGGCTTGATGCGCACCACTAGCGTTACTCCACATGCTGCTGGAGGAGTGACTTTGGGCTTTGAGGTTGCAAATGGTGCAGTTGCAGCAAAAGACTTTCCAGTTGGCAAGGTACGGAGTACAATCAACCCTATGTTTATGCATACATAGCAAATAATTGATGAATTAAAGTACCACCTGGACTGCACATGATCATTTGCATGTTGGTGCCATGTTGAACAATGTGAGTGAGCTGTAGCTTGAGCAAATAAAGCTAGTCTGAACTCTGTGACGTATGCTAGGGTGACACAGACATGATGCGCAATAATGTAAGGGCTGCCAGTTGTGAACCACACATGCAGCAAAGCAAGGTCAAGCATCACAACAGCTCTTTTGCCTGCAGCTGCGCTCCAGGCGTTGCCTGGCATGTGCAAGATGCAAGCTTTGGTGGATGACACCGGAGTGGGGCAAGTCCGCAGCAGATCTGCCACCAGAGACACAATTCTTGCTTGTGGAGGTCAAGGAGGGAGGGCCATATGCAGTGCTGCTACCCCTCATTGACAGCAACACTTTCAGGGGCACTCTCAGACCGCCCAGGTAAGCAGCTTGTACTTGAAATATGACTTTACATAAACCATTGACCAAATTGCATGTCCCAGTATTCCAAAATAATAAGCATGCAGCTGACGCATTTATCAACACAAAACTTTTGAAAAGGCAATGCTGGCGCAACCTTGAGGTGCTCACAGTCGCATTTGGGGTGGGTGCGTCATCCCATGTACGATTCAGTGGCATATTCAGCAGCAATTCCAGACAAAGCGGAGGGCATTACAAGTCACCCTTTAGCACTGTGTCTGCTTCTGGAATTGCTCCATTGTGTAATTGGCTGTGAAAGCTGCAATTGATTTGAACCTGCAATGAAATCATATTATCAGGATATTTACATGCACGCAACAATAGGCGACAAAGGACTTCTCATTTTCCTATAACAGTTACATAGACAATAAGCAGCAGTTTCAAAAGCTGGGTTACCTGTCTATGAATGTCTCCACTTCCTTGCTCAGCCGACTCTGCACATAGTGACTTCTGACCAGCTGCATCTTTCCCTCACGGTCCATGCGGAACTGGAGCTTGGCAGTTGCGTCATCTGCATGCTGCGGCGTGAGTGTGTATAATGACACAGCAGCAGCCTTGCCAGCCTTCACTGCAGCTGCTTCTGAAACAACATCAATTTGGTAGCCAAACATCTGGTAGCAAGCTTCTCTGAAGCCCGCAATCTGGGCTTTGAAGACCTGCCTTAGTCTGGTCTTGGCCTTCTCTAAATCAGCTACCTATGCAGATACAAGGTGTGAGTCATAGCCCTCACTCATGTGTGTTGTTGTTTCTCACTTCCTAGCGCCCCTTGGTCCAAAAAATGCCAGCAGGTAAAGAGCACAAAGATCACTAAGTAAGTGCAGTGTATGTGACACTGGCTGGCTAAAGCATTCTTTTTCTGTGTTGGGCAAGTGGGCGAAGTGTATGAGGCAGTACCTGGTGTTGCAAGACAGTGATTTGAGCCTCTTGGACAGCAGCATCAATGCTTCCAGCAGCAGCTGCAGCTGATTGTCCCTCCAGCTTCTGCAGTTGGCCCTTCAGAGCAGTGTTCTCTGCTTGCAAGGTGGAGCATCTGCTCTGCTGTGCCTTGTCCACTGCCACTGCTTCTGGGTTGCGCTTGAAGTGGACGACTCTGGTTTTGGACCTGTCAAACTCACCCTTCCCAAGCCTCTACTGCAAGATCCGGAAGAACTCAGCATCACAATCAGCTCAACACATCAGCCACATGCTTTGGCGTTTCAACTGAGGAGGAGTCTTAAGGGTCATATGCACCCACCAGCTACAAGGCTTTTTCTAGTTCACAGGCTGCAATGGAAGTGCGTCGAACTAAGCCCTAATAGCAGATTGTTGTACCTGTAGCAAAGCTAGCTCCTTGCTTTGGTCCTCATACACTTTCTGTAGGTTTTTCAGAAACCCTGCCGCCTCAGCAGCTTGCTGCTTGGCAGCGGTGAGCTGGCTCAAGCTGTTTTGGGCAGCAGTTTCCCTGCTTGCTAGCTCCTGCTGCCCTGCTTCATATTGAGAGCGCATGTCTGCTATGGTCTCCTCCATTTGTGCAACATGTGCTGCCTGCGCAGCCCTCTGAGGTGTGCCGTCTGTACAGTGCAACAAGGAATGGTTTGCTTAATCGAAAGGTGACAAACTCACATCACACAACACCTGCAAGCTAGGTTGTGTTACACTGGATGAAGACAATAAGACTGGTTTTTAGCTTGACCTCTGTGTGATTGCGTGCTTGTACGGCATTTACACAGCCACAGGTTGTGAAGCAGCACCTGCAACAGCTGGCTTTGGGTCTTCCTCTTGGTACAAGGTCAGAATCTGTTTCAAGCTGTCCCTTTCCTTTGTCAGCAGCTCTACACGGCGCTCCAACCTTGACTGACTGGTGCTGAACTGCTCACACATTGACGTCTGAGCAGTGAGAGCAGCTTTGTTCTCGCTCAGCTCTTTCAATGTCTGCTGCAGCTCACCTAAAGTGCAAACAAAGGCGTATCAGAGATAGTCATGCAATGGTCCGCATGTTCATGTCTTCCATTGAACAATCGGTCAGCTAGCACACCTCTATGCATGACAATGACTACTGCAAGTTGGTGCTCACCTGCTTGTGTTGCTAATTGACTCTCCTTCTGGCCTAGCATCTCAGTAGACTTGAGGATCTGAGTCTGCAAGCTTTCTAGTAGAATGAGCACGTTCTCAGGGGTCTCTGCGCCTGAGAGGCCCTACACAATATCAATCCATGTCAGTGCCCATCATGCTTTAGACATAGCCTCCTGGCTACTTGGCGTGATGGTCATCATGCTACCTGCAAGACTTTGTCCCAGACTTCTTGCCGAGACTGTAGGTCTGCCAGTTGCAGTGAGAGCTGCTCGACTTGTGTCACCTGCTTCTCTGCTGCCTCAGCACGCAACTGAGCTGTATGCAGCTGTTCCTGCAGAACCTCTGTATTCCTGCAGCATATTGGACTGTTGGGTAGATTCTAAGACATCTTTCACTCAGTCAGCAAAGCAAGGAAGACTTTAGTGCTCAGTATAGCCAGGCTGCCACGTTGTGACATTGCAACTTGGCATTGGCAGCAAATGGTATACAGCGCCCGGCAAGATTCTGGTTTCATACTGCAGCTGCTGAAATTAGCCTTGTGGTTACAGACAGCAAACGATACCTGACATGATATTTCAGCCGCCTGGCCTCTGCGACGTCAGCACATTGAGCTGCAAGCTCATCACGCAGATTTTGCAGTAGAATGGAGTCGTCACTGGGTGCAGCAGAAGCTGAGTCTCCTTGCAACTGCAAAGCTGCCACTTTCTCTTCTGCTTGCATCCGCTGCTGGTTGTGCAACTCAGCCTCTTTAGAAACCTTTCTCAGCTGCTGCTGCAATGAATCCAGCTGCTGACTCATAGTCTCAATACGGTTTTGCTGCCTCCTGGTCTCAGTCGTGCTTTGCTGTTTAGCTTCCTGTGCGTTGTGCTGCGCCAGCTGGAGATCATTCTGAAGCTGCTGAAGCTGCCGTCTATGAGTTGCAGCAGCGTCTGCAGCTTGTGACTTTGCGATGTTTGCTTTAGACGTTGACAGCTGCGCCTGTTCCTCGGCTTGAGTCTGCATCAACATTCATGTTGCTACTCTGCCAAGTCTCAGACAAGCAGAGTCTTGTGCAGATGGCAGCAGCCACAGCCACACCTTTGCATCCTCTGTATGTCTCAGGTCCTTCCGCAAGGACAAAATCTTCTGTTCAGCCTGCGACAACTGTTTCTCTGTATCAAGCCTTTCCCTACTGCACTGACTGTTAAAAAAGTCTCTTTCTCCTTGGACAGTGGCAAGGCGTTCAGCATCTGTCTGAGTGGTGCTCTTGGCTTGTTCTAGCTGCTGCCTCAAATGGGCTGTCTCTGCTTGTGAAAGCTTCAGCTCGGCTTCCAGTTCCTGTATCTGTGAGCCTTTGTTTGCCAGGTACTGCAGTGCATCAGCTGGCTGAGTGATGCCTGCTCGGCCTGTATATGCTGTACCAGGTCGTCCTGCAGTGACTGTACCCAGAGGAGGCCGTGCTGACAGGCCTGTGCTGTGTCGTCTGTGTCCAGCATTGCTGACAGCAGATTGTCGTGTCGCATCCGCTGTACCTAAAGCCTGTTGCAGCAAGTGTATGGTCTGAACATGCAAATCGAAGGCCACACATGTAGCATCCTTCGGCCCGTTCTGTTCTGTGGACACCCTGATGGTTTACCTGTTTTTCCTGATCTTCACCGCCGTCCAATTTGCGCTTCTTGGCCGTTTGTTCTGCAGCTATTGCTAGATCTTGTCTCAGATCTCGTGGCTTAGCAGCAGACGGTTGATCCACGGGACGCGACATCTTGCCAGTGTCGTCTTGCACTCACTGCGGATACATCCAATTGGGCTGACTTTCCCAGCAAATAATGTACCTTGACTGATACCAGATGCATTTGCATAGCAGCTGTATCTCACAGTACGATTGTGAGAAATTGTAGTCTGGATCATCATGACCAGTACAAATGGAACAGTGCATGCTGATCTTTCTGCATGTCAGTCACCCAGCACCAGTCAAGCAGATTAAGACTCAATGATGTGTGCAGGAGAGACAATGGTCTTCCTTTTGATGAAGACCTGCTATACCTCCGGATGGAGAGTGGAGATCCCACTGTCCTTGGCAGCAAATGGGAGAACAGCTTGTACATAGCTGCTGGCCCAGACCCCTTCATCCTCATAGAAAAGGCGGTGGCTGCAGCGGCGCAACTCTCAGGTGGTGCACAACAGAGACAGGACAAGCAGCAGCCTGACTCACTCGACTGGTTTGGGTGGTGTACATGGGACGCCTACTACAGCAAAGTGTCTGCCAGAGGTACATACTGTTCATGTCTATGCAGCAACGATTGTGCCATCTTGAAGGCGGAACACGCAATGTGTCAGCAAAGCAAGATTGCACACTCATGCAACCAGAGCACTGTTTACATGGCTTTGCTTCCTACCTGCAAATATTGAATCACTGCACATTCCCTCATATCCAGCAAACAACTTGCCCTTGGTCTTGTGTTGTGGCTCCAACAAACAGCATTTTTTGATGTTGGCTATCTCAACATGCTTGACTCCACTACGCTGACTGCTGCATGCATCACACCATCTTGGGGAAATTGCTCCTTTGCCTAAACTCCAAATCTTGACTGAAGTTTGTTTGCTTTCAGCATGACAGCAAGCTGAGCACTGTATGCATACTGGGCTACCTGAGCATTCTTTGCATACAGGGCTATATGAGCATTGTTCTGCATACAGGGCTGCATGAGCATTGTTCTGCATAGAGGACTACGTGAGCATTGTCTGCATACAGGGCTGCATGAGCATTGTTCTGCATACAGGGCTACATGAGGGGAAGACTGCTTTGGAAAGACAAGACTTGTCCCGCACGTACCTAGCTCATCATGAGCTGGAAAGCGTTTTGACTAATGTTATTATCATTATTATGAGCGTTGTCCTGCATACAGGGCTACATGAGGGTTTGAAGACTCTATCAGATGGTGGGACGCCTCCAAAGCTGCTGATCATTGATGATGGTTGGCAATGCACGGATGTGGATGTGCCCCTGCGTAAGCCCATGACAAGCCGCATGCTGATGATAGAGGAGATGCGCGAAAGCATGGAGGGCACTCAGGACGAGTTCATTGACGCCGAGCTTGAGTGGCTGGCCAGAGGAGCTAAAGATCTGCCCCCATCTAGTTCTGCAGGTAGCTGCTCATTCTTGTTGACTGATTGACTGCAGCAAGCTGGTGCTGCTTTGTGACTGAATAGCATCTGGTCTGTGGGTGACAGCTGTGTGTCCACTTGCAATCTTGCATAATATTGGTCGACACTTAGTTTGCTTTGTTGCTCTTTGTTGAGAGATGAAACCGCTTTTATGCTCTGAGAACAATGAGTGAAGGGAGTGTCTCAACATGCAATGCTCTGCTTGAGCAACGGCAGATGTTGCACTTGACAACTAGCATTGAAGTTATGTACAAGTTGCTAGCATCAGCCCCGATTTTGGCTTATATGCAAGAAGAGACAGGGTATGTGCATTGCAGGGTCTGCTCTGCAAAACCTGTCTGCTGACGAGGAGGTGCTGGAGAAGGAGTATGAGGGCATCCCCCGCCTCAAGTCCACCCTCAAAATCAAAAGCAAGCCCAAGACCAAGCACCAGAAGGGCACCTACAGGCGAGGCCGCAGACCTGAGAGATCAGGCCCTGCCTCCAACAACTCCAGCATCCTCAATGCCAGTGCAAGCACCACAGGCTTCCAGTCTGAGGCCTTTGACCTGGACTTGACAGACCAGCAAAGCTGGGATGAGCAGCAGATGTCAAACATGAGCGGGGACTTTTTGGAGGGATCTGTTTTGGCGCCTTCTCAAGCACAGCAAGACCAATATGAGTCATATGAGTCACGGTCTGCTGAAGCTTCCAGCTCAGCTGCTGTGTCGAGGAGACCTCAGCCTGGCAATGGTGTGAGCAGTGCTGGCTCTTCTGACAGTGAAGAGTCTGCACAGAGGGGTAGTGAGGAGGGGCGAGGTCAGGGTGAACCGGAAGGGTCTAGTGCAAGCAGCAGCAGGCAGAGCGCCAGTAACACATTGGCAACAAGGGATGCAGGGGAGCAGGCAGCTGCTCGTGTGCAGGAGCCCATACCTGAAGAACAGCAGGGCTACTCCCTCATGTGGTAGGTCCAAACTTGACCGATGCTGATTTATTAGAGCTGCAAACTTTGAAACTTTACACTCAGCCATTTGAATGACTGCCATGTTTGAAGGTATGTGACTCATGTTGTTACACCCTGACTGCAGTATTTGTCAACACTAGTCTGGCAGCCAGTTGAAGGACAAACTGAGCTGCCTAGCATCAAAGAATGATTGTCATTTTGTGCCAATCTTGCAGCACAGTTGTTATAGTTGCTCATATGCAGCAGTCAGGCTACTTTTTTATAAAGCTGAGAAGCTGTGCAGGTTGGTGTCTGCTGTGACACAGCGACTGGCAGGAGGCATCATAGGTCTGCTGGAGGCAGTGCTGCTGAAGTTTTACCAGTATGTGGTGGACCCAGCAGACCCTGGCACCTGGCCCATTCGCTTCTTCACCTGGGCTGCCACTGGCCCTATCAAGTAGGCTCATGTCTACATACTGTTTGGCTTCCATTTGCATCGCTGTCTGCCATGCATGCCCATGCTATGAGCTTGCGCTCCTCTTCATGAATGACTCTCAATGAAGCTGGCACGTCAACTTTGAGCTGGCTGATGCACAATTGAGGATGACTGATGCCTACTGAATGGCTGCAACAACGACACATGCCACCATTTGATGAGAGTGTGCTCTTCAGCAATCTTGCTGTCCACTCAGCAGCAATCTGCTTCAGCCCTTGCCTGCTGTAATGGCATCTCCTGTACAACTAATATGCAAGTCTTGCTGAAGTCTGCAACAAAGCAATGTTTAGCATAGCACATCTTAGTTAATGCAACTGTGTGTGGGGCTGATGTTGCAGACTGCGTGCATCATCAGCATTGTTGGACTGCTGCAGGTCACAACTGTTGGAGTTCTATGCATCATCAGGAGACTTCACACGTAGGCTCACATCTGTCAAGGCCAATGGCAAGTTCTCATCACCAAGTGCTGGTGCTCAGGATTACTGGACGGTAGGAGATCAGTACCCAGACGTGCAAGTAATTGGTCAGCATGAATCACACAGCCTTGGCTGCTGCAACCTTGTCCTTGTTGTACATGCCATCTGCATAAGATAGCACTTTCCTGCAGACATGTGCTTGCCAGTACGACAGGCACGCATTCAGCCAGCACAGGCACAAAGCTGCTTTCATATCCTGCGCTCAGCTGAAAGATGCAGCGTTTCATCCACACAGCAGTGCCTGTCACTTCCAGCCAGTTGCGTTTGTTGAGCGTACTGTGTTTTTATCCTCTGCAGGAGGAGCCAGAGAGGCTTGGGGACGTGGTAGCATCGTTACGTCAGCTGTGGGGCTTGAAGCACATTTATTGCTGGCACGGCCTTGCAGCCTACTGGAGTGGCGTTGCCACAGGTCAGCCACCCTGAAATTGATGTCGGCTGCTGGCAATCGCATTGATGTTGTCTGCTGGCAATCACATCCTGTTGACCATCAATGCTGGGCTGCTACCTCAAACATGCTACTTGTGGCCAGGAGTGCTACAGAGTAGCCCCATATGGGACTGCACGAGGGCACAACTTAACTCTGGCGAGACCATTGTCTGCTCTTTCCACCCTTTTGTCTGTCTCATTGCCAAGAGTGATGTGCTGCTGATCCCACTAGGCAAAGCATACCGTTCCAGCAGTAACTGCCAACACTCTTTATAGGTCCCAATCGAAAATACACGAAAGGATTCTTTATTATGTTTCGTCAAAAACTAATTGCGGAAATAAAAAATGATCCTGTGACAATTTTGTATACACTAAAGTATATGAGCTGGTGTGCATGCAGGCAAGGATGAGGCTGGTGTAGCCAAGTATGATGCACGCATCATGTACGCCGTTCCCACCCCAGGCCTATCAGAAGTGGAGCCCAGCATGAACTGGAACCCCTCTGTAGTAGCTGGCATAGGGGTCGTGGCTAATCCTGCTGCGCTGTACAATGACATGCACTCCTACCTGGCTGCCTCAGGTGTGACAGGCCGCTGCTTGTTTCTGCTGTGCTGCTAGGTGGTGCAGGCCTTGATTCTTGTCATGCCAAGGTTGTTTAGCATTGACTGCATGCGTGTGATGACTGGGTAAGCACCTGCTATGTGCATTTACACAGACCTCTGTGCATGGAGTGCTAAAGAATTCGGTCTTGTCATATCTGCCTTGTGCACCTATCTGGCTGTGTTGATGTCCAGCAACAGGCGTAGTCATGCGTGTATGGCCAACTCCCTTTTTTTAGCTCTTGCACAGCTACTGCTGAAAGTTTAGCAACGCCATAGTGCTTTGCAGCCAGTGCATGGGTGTGTGGTCGATTACAGCTTGTAAAAAAGGGGGAAAAGGAAGAACACCTACACCTTTCGACGTCACTTAAATGAGAAGCCATGTAATATACCGGGCTGACCAGGCGATACAGCTAGTACCATATGCACAGCCTTCAAGCTCCTGCTGCAGTTCAGCACCACCATTGTGCTTTGCAGCCAGTGCTTGAGAGCCTCGTCAGATACAGCTAGTACTATATGCATAGCCTTCAAGCAGTTGTGGCTGGTGCAGGTATCACTGGTGTCAAGGTGGACTGTCAAGCTGGTGTAGGGCTGATTGGCAGCGCCATGGGTGGAGGGCCAGCTGTAGCCCAGCAGTACCATCTAGCCCTGGAGGAGTCCATCAAGCAACACTTCCCCACCAATGACTGCATCAACTGCATGTGCCACTCCACTGAAAACTTCTACAGGCGAGTCATCAATTGCTTTGTTGCCACAACCTTGCTGCCATTTGCTTAGCAAACTCTGGCAATCCCACAGCTGAATAAATGTAAGCAGTCAGCCAGTACTGGTCACTGTTTTCAACAGCTGTCAGTCTGGCCTGCTTGTGGCATTTTCCATTTGAATATGCGTGAAAGGTGGACTGGTGCAGCAGTGGCTTGCATCTTGAGTCTTTCCAATCACACATCACACATCTGACCTTGGATGGCATCGTTAAAGGCTACTAGTGGGCTGATTGTGACAGGTTCAGTGACACAGCGGTAGCGCGTGTGTCAGATGACTTCTACCCCCGGGACCCGGCCTCCAGCAGCCCCCACCTGGCAGCCTGCTCCTATAACTCCCTCCTCATGGGCGTCCTCATCCAGCCCGACTGGGACATGTTTCACAGGTAATACCAGCGGGATACAAGCACCCGCAGACGTATGCACAGATTTGCCCTCAGCCTGTCCAGAATGCTGATTGCTGGGTTATGACATTGCAGTGACGCATCCGTGATGTGGTGCGTTGCCCTGTGCATATGTGAGAGGCTTTGGGGGGTTCAGAGGATAGCTTGCTGATGCAATCTTGAGAGCTGGGATTGTCTGTGTTGGAGGCAGCGCAGTGTGCAGTCCGATACAGACACCTGCGTCAATTGTGGTACCTTTGCTCTTGGTACCTTTGGTCTGTCAACTCGGCCATGCCAAAACACTGCTGCAATTTGCAGAAGCCAGCAAGCCATGACTGGGCGAACATGCGCCTACGGTACAAACACTGACCTCACTGTGATTATGGCCATAAATGCACAGACAGTTCCCACCTATGCTGCCCGTGGACATGCTGGCAATATGGGCTGTATGTTGTAAGATACACAGCGTCACAATGTCTTTGTCATTGCAGCAAGCACCCAGCAGCGGCAGTCCATGCCGCAGCCAGGGCAGTGAGTGGGGCTGCTGTGTATGTGTCTGACAGCCCTGGCAAGCATGACTTTGACATCCTCAAGCAGCTGGTTCTGCCTGATGGCTCAGTCTTGAGGGCGCTGCTGCCCGGCCGGCCCACCCTGGACTGCCTCTTCGTAGACCCCTTGCGGGACACACAAAGCCTTCTCAAGGTATGGGTAAATGCCAGCAAACCCTGATTTTGATCATCCCCTACAGACTGTGCACAAGTTATTTTGTTTGTTGCATGATTACGGCAAAGTCAGTGACACGCTTGGCCTTTACACACACTTGACTTGGCTTGAGAGCGCATGCATGGCATATGTGGCTGATGTCACAACTAGAGTGAAGGGGTCAAGCTTTGAACAGGGAGGACACTGTTGTACACAGTATTTCAGGGTCAGGATTCAGGGTCAAGGTGTATATGTTGGAGTTGTGGTTTGGACTGTTGTTGCGATGGCCACATTTGCATGCAGGTGTGGAACATGAACAAGTACAGCGGTGTGGTTGGTGTCTTCAACATTCAGGGCTCCTCTTGGTCAAGGTCCCGCCGCCAGTTCATCATTCATGACAACTCACCCCCGCCTTTGAACACTGTAGTCAGACCAGCGGACATTCCTCTCTTCTCAACCAGTCAAGCACCAGATGCAGCAGAGCTGACTTCAGGCAGCAATGGTGGTCAGTCTGCAAGCAGCAGCAGCAGCAGCAGCAGCAGCAGCAATGGAAGCAGCATTGCACAGCAGTTTGCTGTATACAGCAATGCTACTGGTGACATGAGTGTGTTGGGTTTGCAAGATGAAATGCCAGTCTCGCTAGCAGGTAGGTTGGCAATCAAACGATCCTTTTCCATGCATGTCATGTGAAGCTCAAGGTTCAAGATGGCTGCCTGCACGCTATGTAGCAACATGTGCTACATGTCAATGTTCCACTTTGCAGTGCTGCATGTTGCTCTTTTGCTCATTCTGCAGTGCTACATGAACTCGCAAATGTCAGTCTTGCACTGACTGGCCTGCAAAAATCACCTCCGTTCTGAAGGGTTGCGATGGCACATGATGGCTGCAGCTGTTGTCCCTGAGGTTGTCCTCATCACTGTTCTGCAGGTGGAACAAGTGCAGTGCTGACAGTTGCTCCAGTGATACAGCATCAGGGCCTCAGAGTAGCTGTCATTGGCCTGGTCAATATGCTGAACAGTGGTGGTGCCATTCTTGGCTGCAACCTGCAATCAGTCAGCGGCACCGCAAGCACTGATCAGTCCAGATCGCAGTCTGGCAATGGCAGCAGCAGCAGCAGCACAGAATGCAAGCTTGATCTTGTGGTCAAAGGTCATGGCACACTGATGCTGTACTGCAACAATCGCCCGCAGTCTGTAAGCGCCGACCTTGGTGGTTTCCCTTTTGACTACGATTCAGCAACAGGCAGGCTGACAGTATCCTTGGCAGGGGAGCACTTGCAGCAGCAGGTTGTGTTCAGCTGGTGAGGGGTGTGGTGCATTCGAAATTTGATCAACTCGATTTGTTCGTTGAGGGAGGTGAAGTTGGCAGTGAGAGTGAATTTTGGCCTTGTTTCATCAACATTCATTTGTGTTGTTTGGCTGTTGATCTTTTGCAATTGCATCAGAAAGCTTTGTTTAATGCAGTGAGCAAGGTGCTCTTGTGTGTTGTGCGTCGCATGAGGGACAAACATTCTCCCTACATATAGCATACAGCAATGTTGTGTGTCATCCTGCATACATACATAACACTGTCAGTTGCTGATTTCTGCATGTCTTCACCAGCTGCTACGTGTGCTGGAGAGTGCATGACTGTTTGATGAAGATATTGGTGATTGTCATTGGGCATGTGGCAAAGCGCTCTTGCTGGAGATATGTACCTTCCAGTAGCAGTAACTTGCTCCGTACGCCGTAACTCGGTCCACGCAGTGGCACAAAACAATATGCTCAGCGAAGGCAATGCGTCGCCTTAATAAACGAGACCAAGGTGCTGGAGGCATTAACAGACACAATTCAGCATGTCAAGCGTGAAAGTAACCATCAAACCTACCTCTGGGGGTGATAAGTTTCAGGCAGAAATAGAGGCCTCAGCAACAATCCGAGAGTTAAAGGAGGAGGTTGCGCGCAAATGCGATACAGCTGCTGAACAACAGCGGTTGATTTACAAGGGACAAGTTCTGAAGGACGACAGAACTGTCGATAGCTACGGTAAGTTGGCAGAGGGGCCCCAAGACGTTGATCGGCAACCTTGTTGACAACGATTTTGTTTGCGACAGGCGTTCAAAGTGAACATGTCCTGCATATGGTAAAGGTCCGAGCTCAGGGAACAACAGCAAGGTGCGCCCTTACTACGTATGCATGACCACTGCTTCCTTGGGTCACTGCATACATATAGGACATGCATGGACAGCACCTTGACTGACACATGGTGCTTCTGATGTGCAGCACCAGCACCACTAACCCTAGTGCGGCAGCATCTGCACCTCCAAGCTCAGGGGCTGCTTCATCAACACCTATGGGGTCAGGAGGGGATTTAGGTCTCGGTGGTCTGGTGAGGCTAGGCTTCTCTTGCTGTTTGTACCTTTCTGCATAGTGTACAGCGGCAGCTTGCAAGTAGTCAAGGGTCAAGTTGCATTTAGCCAAAATGGCTCCTTGTCAGACTGCAAAGTATTAGTCTATGTGTCTCTGTGGCAAGCATTGATTGCTACACTTGTAGGGTCTGGGTGGTATGAACATGGCAAACCCTGAGCAAATGCAGCAGGCTATGAGCCAGATGATGAACAATCCAATGATGCAGAGTGTACTGAATGATCCAGAAATGTTGAGAAATATGTTTTCAAGCAATCCTGCCATACAGCAGGTATGCATGAGCTCACAGGCTTTTACAATGAATGCTGCTTGCACTGCTGAACAACAAGGATAACTTACTTAGCTGACAACCTTCCTGTTTTTGCAGCTCATGGACCGCAATCCAGAGTTTGCACAGGTCCTAAACAACCCACAACAGCTTCAGGAGGCCATGCAGGCAGCATCCAACCCGGTGAGTGCTACTGCGTGTTGCAAGGCAACTCCATCTATTGGGTCAGCATTGCTGCAGAACTGTCAATCTAGCTTCTCACTGACGCGCTGCCTCTGTGCAAGGTTATGTTTGCCCTCACATGCAAGGCTTCAAGTGCAATGTCAGTGCAACATGTCAAGCCTCCACGCATTTCTCTGCCTCACCATTATCTCAGCTGGTCATATCTCTTGAGGCTGACCCAGTTGCCTCTTCATCTTCTCTGCTTTGTGCATGCAATACAGCACTAAACCTGGTTGGTCTCTTCTGCGGCGCAGGCCCTTATGAGAGAGCAGATGAGGAATCAGGACAGGACCATGGCTAACATTGAGTCACACCCAGAGGGCTTCAATGCTCTGAGGCGCATGTATGAGAACTTCCAGGAGCCCCTCATGGATGCTGCTGGACAGGGCAACAGCCAGCAAGATCCTCTTGCTGCCTTGCTTGGTGGTGCAGCTGCAGGCGGAAATGCCTCGACAGGCAAGCTGACCTGTCCAATGCACCCCTGCATGTGCTTGTCAGACTTGCAAGTTGATCCTCAGGATTTCAATTTTGGAGATTCCAATGTTCTCAGCTGCATGGTCTGCTGCTGTCTTGCGCCCAGACCTGTAAGGGAAGCAGCCACAATTGCATTTTCCCTGTCACAAGATGTAGCCTGTATAATGCAGTCAAAGACCTGTGGTTCAGATCTGCTCTGCCTGTCATGACTTACAAGCACTCCGACCACACATCCCAGCAACACCTTAGACGCTTGCTGATGCTGTCAATGCATGTACAGCATGCTCAAAAAGAAAAAGACACTATTTTTGCACTGTTGAGTTTGCAAGACCCTGCACATGACATACAGGGGGTGCAGCATCAACACCAAGCAGCACAGATGCTGCAGCATCCAGCGCCCCCAACACAGCACCCCTACCCAACCCTTGGGCTCCAAGCTCTGGAGGCAATGCAGGGGCTGCACCTGCAGGTGTGATCCACCTCCTGTTCTGTGTGTCTTTGTCAATGCACAGGCATGGCCATACTGCATGTGGGCAGTTACATGCCACCGCATTGACTTGATTTTGGCTTAGTCATCCACACCTGTGCAGATGCTCTCTTTGCACCTGTATGCAAGACCTGTGTGACATCATCACAGAACAGTATCAAACATTGATTTGCAGTGCATCACAGCCATGGCAGTACCTGTCATATGCACCTTTGATGGTATGGTTGGTGATGCAGGTATGGGAGGACTAGCTGGTCTTGCTGGTCTGGGAGGTATGGAAGGACTTGCTGGTGAGTCATCTGCCGGATGCCATCAATGCTCACTCCAGACTTTGCTAGAACTTGTGTTGCATTCCTGCTGTGGCATAACTTACACCTGGCATGCAACCTGAGAACATGCAAGGTGCAAATCATGCCACAGCAGAAATGCATAGAAAGCATGTACCACGCATCACCCAAGTTGCTGGGCTGTTGTATACTAATCCTGCTTGACTTAGGAAGAAGTTAGCTTGCCCATTGAGGTATCAGCATACCTGACTTGCGTCTGACACACAGGCACATGGGCTTTGTTCTTACGCACCCTGACTGTGCTCAGGGCTTGGTGGGATGGGGGGTGCAGGGGGCGGGGCCCCTGACATGGGGGCCATGCTGCAGATGCTGCAGCAGCCTGGGGTGCAGCAGGCCCTGCAGGGCGTCCTGTCCAACCCACAGATGATGCAGACTATGATGAATGCCAACCCCCAGATGCGCGCCATGATGGAACAGAACCCTCAAGTCAGGTGAGCTGGAAATAAGTTTGCCAGTCCAGCAATACCTTTGGAACAGCACAGCTGAGAGAATGCTGCAACATTGTGAGCTCAGTTTTTCCAGCGCACATCATGCAGAGTTAGGCGCATAGGGTTTAGAGGAAGGTGCAGCTACTTTTCCCTGCCTAGCTAGGTTTGAGGTTTGCTTTGTAGCTGTTGTGGATCCTTCTGCATTAAGACTTTCCTGGATGTTTTGTCTGGCTTGCTTTTAGACTGTCACGGGGCGCTTTGTTCACAGTTGAATTTGTGAGTTGCAATCAACTGAGGGCTTACAATGACACAATCAATGGCGCCAATCAGGTTGTGTGTCACAACCAGGATTGCAGTAGGACACTACTGAGGACATTACTGAGACACGTGCAGATAGTGTGACATGTTGTGCAGGGAGGTGATGAGCAACCCAGAGCAGATGCGACAGATGCTGAACCCTCAGAACATGCAGGCCATGATCCAGATGCAGCAGGCAGTGCAGCAGCTGCAAGGCAGTGGCCTTGTTCCCCCTGGGGCAGGCGGCCTGCCAGGGCTGGGTGGTGCTGGTGGGGACATGGCAGGATTGGCAGCACTGCTTGGTGGCGGTGGAGGAGGAGCTTTTGGTGGTTCTGGTGGTGGTGGCGGGGGGGTGCCTCCTGTGGCAGACCCAGAGACTGCCTATGCGTCACAATTGACTCAGCTGCAGGTAGGCATCATGTCCAGATTCCATAAAGTTGATTGGTCGAGGACTTGAGCAAATGTCTGCTGGTTTGTTGCAATTGAGGGACTCAGCTCTCTAATGACTTCGATCTGTAGAAAACTATGCTCACATGAAGAAAACGAACAATGCAGCAGGTGGCATTCTGCAGTGATCATTGGGTCTTTGCGTGCATATGGGGCAATCGAAGCATTTGCATTTTGACAAAAACCATTGATTCTGATTTGCAGGACATGGGTTTTGGTGACCGCCCAGCCAACATCAGGGCGCTCCAAGCTGTCAGTGGAAACGTCAATGCTGCCGTAGAACGCCTTTTGTCTGGACTGTGATTCTGGTTCAGCTTAGCAAAACACCATGAGACATTTGCAAGCCGCACTATCAGCAAGCGATTTGTATCTTGTACCATATGGCACATCTGCAAACGCATTCGGGTGTTTGACCCTGATCATGACCTCAAATTACTCTGCTTGCTGATGCGAATGGTTTGGGGGCCCTGACTTTGTCGTACTTTGCATCAGGCCTCAATGGCGACAGCCTCCTTAGCAATGCTTCTATCTATGAAGAGTAAACTCGTACTATAGTGGCCGACAGCATGCAGTGATGTACCGTCCGAACTTCGTTGACTTTTTGTGCAGATTTCTGAGCAGAATAATAACCGTAATTTTGGGTCAGGCTGTATGCAAATCATTGGCGCATCCCGTGTAGCTCAGTGGATAGAGCGGTCGTTTCCTAAGCGACAGGTCGTAGGTTCGAACCCTATCTCGGGAGAGATACTTTGGCCGATTGTTTTATGCTGAGATGGTGATGTTGGAGGCTCGCCGGTTACTCTGTCCCTACACTACCCTTCATACTTGTTGCATAAATGTGATAAGAACATTCTGCCACCAGCTGTCTGGTTTTCACATGCGTTGTTTAAGGCGGATTTGTGGCATCTCACTGTTGGACCACATCACAAACTCTGTCATCTTGAAGCGGTGTGAAACTTTTCCTGTTGAATCTCAGCTTAGAAGCAAGAGGCTTAGGTGGTTTGGTCATATCTGCAGGATGGCTGACAGCAGATTGCCCAAATTACTCATGCATGGACAGTTAGTAGGCCGAAACTGTCGTGGCAGACCTAGGACTGTTTGGAATGATGTTGTTTTGTTTGACATTCACAAGTTAAAGTTAAACCGCTACACCCGTGATGCTCTGAACAAGCCTGTCTGGAGGGAATTGACTTGCCTCGCACGTACCTGATGCCTGCTGGTTAAGTACACGTTTTAATTATTATTATTATTATTGTCATCTTCAGGATCAGGAACATGTGACAGAAACATGTGACAGAACAAAACTGCATAAGTTCTACAAGACGCATGATGTTCAAATTTTCATTAATGGAACTCATCTGTCTAGTCTGCTTTGTGAGCTGCTGGAGACTGATGAACGTGACCTGCATCACGAAAGAGCCACTCACGCCATGCTATAACAGTGAGGCATCATCAGTCCCTCCGTGCAACTGCATGCACCAGCTAGACAAGCTGTGTGAAGGGCAAAATAGGCAATGGTGGAGCAGCAGATGAAAGGCAGATTGTGATGCATCCTGTCAAGTCTGCCTGCAAAATTGACTTTGCAAGCAGTGCCCTTGACTATGCTGTGCATTTGGCTGCCAGCGTGTTGAGTAGGAATGCAGCCATCATCACGACATACCTTAGCCTTTGATGCAGTGCCATGACGTCTGTGTGACGCTGCAATGTGGCGGCTTGTGACACACCCAGGCCCTGTGCAGGCTTCCTATTTTGGCTGCATGCAGCCTTCTTGGGATACGCAGAAACACTCTTTGGGGATGGCACAGGCTTCTTTGGGGATGGCACAGGCTTCTTTGGGGATGGTGAGGGCGGCGGCCAGGCATTGGATCCCTTCAAGGAAATTCTTGCCTTTCCAGCTATCACCTCAGTGGTGTCCTCTAAACATGCTTCAATAGGCAGTGCACAGTTTCCTATAGACTTTTGATTCGATTGCTCCTGGCTGGCTTGGTCACTGCAGCATTCAACAAGTGCCAGCCTCTGATTGCCTCGCGACTGCAGAATGGCGCTTGGTTTGTTCTGCTGTCTTGCTGGACTTGAGGGGAAGTAATGCATGTCATTTGGGTCAAGCTGGGAGGGAGAATGCAGATGAACTTCTTGTCGAGATGCTGCTGGCTGTTGAGCTTGACTGGCCCTTTTGTACTTGAAGAGCAGCTCAAGCTGTTTGCTGTCTTGCTGGTCAGCTAGCTGGGCATCACCACAACCCTGAAGGTTGGCAGACCTTGATTTCCCCTTGTGCAGCAACAGGCACCTGCAGTGATAACACAAGTTCTGCTGTATGAGTGTATATTTTGGTATGTGCTCATCATCTGATGCACAGCTTGGACTCATGTGCACAGTTGTTGCAATTGTGATGATGAATGACGGGGAAAGGGAGTGTTTTGTTTGGATGTTTATTGAATGAGAGGGTCCTCGGCCAAGGCTGTAGTGCAGTGCCATGGCCAAGCTGCCAACCCAGCATCACTGTTGGGGAGGCCCCCAGAAAAATAGGTTAGATAACAAGGGGGACAATGTCCCCCATTAGAGTTATCAAACTCTAAAGAACAGATACTACACTTGATCTTAGCCAAAAGGCCGAGAAAGGTATGAGCAATCCACATTGCAGCTCCAATAATGTACTAGACGTGATGTCAAGGAAAAATCTGGCAAGTATGGGATGTCCACAAACCCTACCTAATACCCTAAGCTATATACTTGATATGCTAAAGATCTGCATTCAGTGTACACTCTAAGTTCATTGAACTGGTGCACGGCAACGCAACTGCTCCTTCAGTAACAAATAGATATACCAACACAATTGCAGTGATACAGAGTCAAGACAGCCGTGGCAAACCTTTCTGGTCTGGTAGCTCTTTAATGCTGCCTGCTTGGAGGCTGGCATCGCCAAGAGCATCTATGCTCAAAGGTCTACCAGTGGCTGCATCAAAGACATCAGCACCAGCTTCATCCCCCTCTACAATACACAGTAAAGCATATGTCATACCACAGATGCCAAAGCTGCTACCATGACCTTGATTGGCATGCACAACCGACAGCAGCATCAACAACTGTCAATGCTTACAAGTGATGGATGAGCAGCAATGCTTGCAGGTCAAAAGCACAAATGCCACTGGATGCAGCATACTTTGATCTGATCCTGCGGCTGTTACCTTCTGAGCTGGTGCATGGCATGGGACTAGGCAGCTCTAGCGGCATCATCACACTCTCTGAGGCAACACCTTTCACAGCACTGAACTCAACCACCGGACCTGTCCCAGAGCTGCTGCTGCAGCTGCTGTAACTGTCATCTGTCCAACAAGCAGGCACATGGTCTGCCCAGCTGTTGCGTCCTTTCCTCTTCTTCATCCTGGACTGCTCAGGGCTTGAGCTCCTGGCCCTTTCGAAGGAGGCGGCCATGGAATGGACAGCATGCACCACCTGGTCAGAAGGCTTGACTGCTGCTTCAGATGTCGTGGCTGAGCCATCAGTCTTGACTGAATTTGGCCTGACTGTGATTTGCTGTATACTATCTGCAGTGCCCAGACCCTTGCTCAAGGCCGGGATTGAGTCTGCCACATGCTGTGCAGCTATCCTGGCATCATCATTCATTGCTTTGCATGAGTCAGCGCTTCCCATGAAGTGCCCATCTCCTATGGAGTTGCTGGCTTGCTGGCTGCTGGGCAACACACCAGCAGGCTTGCTGGATGCATCTGGTGTCAGGAAGCAGCTTTCTTTGCTGCGTGTTTTTTGCACAAGGGACTGCCTGCTGGCAGGGCTGTGCTGCTGATGCACAGTGGAGTGAGCATGACTGATTGGTGACAGCCTGCTGGTCTGTACCTTCTGTCCGGAGACATGACGCTCAGCAGCAGCATGCTGTGACGCCTGCCAGGAAGATGACCCCTTTGCACTGCTTGCTTCCTCATCAATCCTTGCAGCATGTACAACTCTGCTGGTGTGTTGGCTTCCCTTTGTGTGCATGGAGGCCACGCTAGGAGGTGATGCAAGCCCGGTGACCTGGCTCTGCAGATGTGATGATGCAGCAGGTGAGACCTGAGATGTAGAGGCTTGCTCGGCCAGCCTTACTGACGCCTGCTCATGCTGAGGAGTCAGACCATGCTCAGCACCTTGTTCAGCTTTGTGCAAAGCACGCATTGATTTGGGGTGCAGCCTGGTAGCATTCACGCTGTCTGTCATAGGTCGCGCCACATCATGACTCTGCGCTTGGTCGGCAAATCCTTCAGCCCTGTGAGCTAGCCAGTGCCTGTGATCCAAGCTCAGCGACTCAGCATCACGCTGCAGCATCTGCTGCTGAGCATGTGTGTGTGTCTGACTGTGACTGAGTAACTCTGAGTCCAGCTGCATCTGGCGTGCTACCCTCTGCATGAAGGGGCTGAGAATGGGTGGGGGCCTGGGGATCCCTGCTGGCTGGATGGTGGAGGGAGGCTCAAGGGGGGGTGCCATGGAGCAACCCCCAGGAGTGGCTGGGGGCGACATCAAACCCTGCTGCGGATGCTGGCTGTGATCCTGCTGCTGATGTCGCTGCTGCTCTGCATGAGGGCACAACCACAATGGGGCAGATGTCTTGGACTGCATGCATGCCTTCAGGTGCTTCATGTTAAAGAGGGCAGGCATGCATTTGCATCTAGTTCAGCACTTAAACCTGTCATTGTCAGAACGACTGCTTCTCTTGGCTGTGGCTTGCATGAAATAATGACAGCTGGTGAACAGGCATTAGTCCTTGACACAGTCTGGCACAATTTTGTAATTCCTCCCAACTGTAGTGAAAGTTTTGCAGCACACTGTGGCACTGCCAGTACACTTTGAACTATGGCTGTCAGCAGTCATACCTGCATGGGGACCCGACCCAGCAGCAGGCTGCACCCCAGTCCGTGAGTCACATACTGCGTCAGACAGCCACTGTGGCTCCTGGCTGTTGAGCTCTTCTGTCTGTTCATGCAGCTGTGCTTCAAAGCTGTGAGGCAAGACCTGTTGGTCACGCAAAGCATGACTATTCCTGGCAGGGGCTATAGGTAGCTGATCCGGCACCACATAAGTGGTGTGTACAGGTCTAGGATCAGCCCCCATCTGCCACAGGGGCCGTTGCACAGGGCATCTGACGCCCGCCCTGCCCTTGCCTAGATTACCTTGCTGTGCCATAGCAGTGTCAGCATGGCCATACCAGCTGCAGGCGTTGTCTGACACACTGCTGGTACAGCTGAAGTGGTACTGACTGCCTGGTGACACAGACCGTGGTCTGGCCTTGCGTTTGCTGATCAAGGCAGGCTTGCCTTTGCTGGTGGCCACAGCATTGGAGCCAGCAGACTGCGGCCGCTGCTTGGCAGCAGCACTCCTACTGAGTCTGCAAGCAGCTGCTGTAGGCTTTGCTGATTGCTCTGCCCTTGGGCCCACTGCAGCGGTCTGCCTAGCAGCTGCTGTAGGCTTTGCCAGTTGTTCTGCCCTTGAGCCTGTTACTGTGGTCTGCCTAGCTGCTGCTGCGGGTGCCGGGTGTCTAGGCTTGCGCTGGTTATCCTTGGCCTGTTCAGACTGCTGCTGGAATGGCAATGCGTCGTATGGACCCACTCTTGGGTTGGCAGAGGTGGAGGCGGCATAATGAGACTGCACCCTTGCAGCATGCATATCAGCACGGCCTGTGTTAGCATGAATGCTGGAGCGTAGGAGTGCAGGTCTGGTGAGATCTGCCTGTGCTGGGTGGAAGTGCTTCAAGAGGACTTGGGAGAGGCGTGAGGAGGGCAGGGAGCCCTGGCCCTGCATGGGGTCTGGGGAGGGGGTCTGCGCCCACTGAGCAAGAGACCTTGGCAAGCGCAACATGCCTGCTGCTGTCTCCTTGGCCTGCAACAAGCTTCAACCTTGATGTTGCAAGACGCCTGTAGTCATACGCAGACAAGCTCCAAGACAGGCACAGCAATGATTGGCATGTCTATGACATGTTGCCTGCTGCATGGAGCATATGCAGCATTAGTAAGCCTTACATGGATGCACATGACAGGCTGCTCTGCGAAGACAAGACTTGTCCTGCACGTTTCTAGCTCATCGTAGCTGGTAAGCGCTTCATGAGTATTATTCTTGTTATTGTTACTTTTATAGAGCATGTGACAGTGAGACTGCATGAAAACAATAGGTCAACCATCCGGCGACGCTGAAGAGCACAGCAACCAGATTGACGGCTTCATGTTTCCGAGTTGACACCCTATTAGGCACAACACTGTAAACATGCAGGCATAGCTCAGCAGCATTACTTCTGCTCTTCCCTAGCAGTTTCCTGCATGTCCTGCTTGACAACAGCCAGCTGGGCTTTGAGTCAAGGCAACATGTTGCCATGCCTTTTGGATTCAAGCTGACACCAAATCATACTGGCAGATGCATGAAGTCTCACCTGGCGAAGAGCCAAGGCAGCAGCACGCACATCACCATCAGGTGCTAGCTGGTGCAGCAGCTTTGCCACAGCCCCAACAGCTTCATCTGCACTTGCAATGTCCTCCCTGCAGGGGCAATCATTTTGCTTCTTTTGCTGTGTTCAAACAAGCTTGGTTCTGTTGTCACCTGTAATGGTATTTGACTGAGGTCATCATTGCTTGCTGTGCCTTTGACAGGCTGCTGAGAGCAAATGAGGCTAGCACTGTTGACGGTTGCAGGTCCAATGTTGAGATGCAACGATGCAGGTGGTGTTTCATGAAGGACCAGAAGTGTGCTAACAGGCAACAAGGCTGGCTGCCCAAGTGTGAGGGTCCATGGTAACAGGGTCAAGTTTGAGACATGTGCCAGGAATTGTGACCTTTGCTGACATACTCAGAGCTGCAGGCAAAGCTCAGGGTGCTTGCAACATCTATGGCAGCAACAAGGCTGACCTGGCTTGGCGCTGAAGGTGGTTTGTGAACTGTTGCTCCTGCAGAAGGGCCTCCTGAGACAGCCCTACCTCCTCCTTCGCCCCTTCCAGCCGCTCCCTGAAGCATGGCAAACAGCTACATGAGCACAGCATGCTCAGGCTGCATCACCCTTCACAAAGCCATTAGTGTGTACAAGCATCAAGCATGCTTTAAATGTGACAAAGGCTGGGAATGGCCAAGATGAAGGGTCAAGTATGCATCACTCGATGCATCCAACACAGATGCGAGGCACATCCAGACAACCTCTCAGCAGTCAGTCCCAAAAGTCACTCAGGTCATGCTAGAACTGCATAGGCTGCAAGGTCGGGTTTCCTGAGGCTAGTCAGATGCAATGAACGTTGACATGAAATCATACAGAGTATAACACCTGGAAGCTTCAATCTGCATTCGGTGGCTGGCAACCTCATACTGGGCTGCTTTGCAGGCCTGCTCTTTGCCGTGCAGCACTGTCTCACCGCTCTCCAACTCCTGTGGACCAGCACAATCAGCTGAGGCAACACTGCTGTGCATGTTCCATGCACACGAGACTAACATTGATGATTGGAATGAACTAGACTGCAACAACACACGTTGGTGATAACATTGTAGAGGGCAACACAAGTAGATATAGTAGCTGCTCAATTAGAGGTAGGACTGTTGGCTTGCTATGCTTGATTGCGCACTTTGGATGCCTGTTCATTGACTTGTCTTGAAGCACATGCACATGGTGCTTATGAAGTGCTTCAACTATCTTCAAGTCAAGTGATGCCCAAAACCTTTTGGGATGCACAGCGCTGGGGCTCAGCGCAAGCCATAGCAACATCACACACAAGTTTGCATTCCACTGCCAGCATGCCCAAGAAAATGGCACGGCCAGTATCACTCACTGTCAGCAGTTCATACACCATCTTGCTGTACTGGCGTTGGCGTGCGGCCAGGGCTGCTCTGTGAGCACGCCTCCACAGCTGCCATGCCTGCTTCAGGCGCAAGAGCTGAAGGCTGTGTGCAGCAGCCCTACCCTGCTGCTGCAGCAGAGCCCTGACTGTGCAGATATAGCGCCAGTGGTGCAGGACCTGCCTGCAACTGCGCTGCCTATGTTGCCGCCTACGGGACAGGCAGGCAGACACATCTTGAAACATCACCCTCAAACATTGCCTTCGGTTCATGATATCGACAAACTCATGTTTTCACAACTTCTGTCTTGCATGAACATTCACACATTGGTACCATGGAGTGTGCACCGCGATGCTGATCAGCTGCTCGTGTGTATCAGTGGCAACATGTGGGACACATCATATGCTGCAGCAGGAAGTGGTGTTGGCTGCCGTGGCCAAGACAACAGGCTTTGATGCCCTTGCAAGAAATGTGGAAGGCATGCAAGCAAGGTATACCCACAGGGTGACAGGGCTGTTGCAGGGACAACACTCTCCAGAAGCAAGTTTCATCATCACTGGTATTTTCTGCTGTTGTGCATCTCGCTTTCAGCTGAGTCAAAAAAGTGCAGCTTGTTGCCTACCTTGAGCTGATGATCATGCTGTTATATATTCCCTGCTGCTTGCTGTAGCCTTTCCAGGCATGCCACACACTATTCAGACATGCCACCTGATATGCATCTTCTGCTTGTCTCAGCAGGTGGCTCACCCTGCAAAGGCATGTCCGATCTTACTAGATATCTCACAGACCTGTGCAAGTCTCTGTTCAACATACTTGGAATGACAAAGGCAAGTTCTTTGTACTGGTGTAAGTAAGCTCGCCTAGATGTGTGTCTTTGCATGGAATTTGCAAGACTAGCAGTTTGTTCTGGCCTCTGCGAGTGAGCTTCCCATACGCCAGGCATTGCTATCCACACTGGTCATCAGCAGAAGGCATGCAGTTGAATGACACATTGATACAGCTGCCACTTGCTGCATACAGGTCATTTCACTGGTGAAGCAGACTGTCACACCAACTCATACAGGCGGAGACTGTCTTGCCTTCTCTTTTGAACAGCAGCTGCCCAGCCATTGATGCACGCCATTAAGACATGCCGGCTATGGCGGACCCCAAATTGCTGCAGCTTGTTTTGCTGATGCTGGCAGTGGCGACTGAAGGAGAGCCAGTGGTTGAGCAGCGCTGAGAGGTGGCGGCGATGGCGGGCCTGGGCAAAGCGGTGGGCCAGCTGCAGGTGGATGTGACCCCACCTGGCCCTGGGGGAAGCACTGCCCTTGTATGCCTGCACTGTGCACTTTCGGTTTGCACGATTCTGATGTCATCAAGTCATCCATGCTCTGCAGCAGCCTCATCACCCACTAGTCTTGCGTCATTTGCTACACGCATATGTTTTATGTTGAGTTCAGGCTTGATCAGCTGCATGTGCTTGTGTGATGCATGGTCTGAATATCTTCAGCCGGTAAATGCCTTCAGTAACAGACGGACAGATGAATGGACCCACATATAGCCCACTAGGCAATTGGGCAAATCTCGGATAGATGGATATTTGGTAGACAAACTGACAGAGGCACACAGTATATCGACAATGATCCACATAACCAGAGGGTCAGACAGCAGGACAGACAGATGGGCACTTACTTATCAACAGCATGCACTGTGACGATGGATGCAGGCAAACCTGAAGCGCAGTATCCTGATTCACCAACAGCTCCCTCTGCTGCCTCAGCAGTCCATCCTGCTGCAGCAGCTGCTCATGCTGCTCGCTCAAGAACAGCTCCTTCTCAGCCAGCAGCTGCTGATGTTGCTCCACCAACTGGCCTGTCACAGCCATCTCCTTCTGCTGATTCTTCACCACACTGTTGAGCCGCTGCAGGTCAGTCTGTAGCTGCAGGATGGTTTCTGACCTGACTCTCAGTTCAGCATGCTGATCATGAATCACATGCTGCCGCTGTTGCAGCTCTGCAGACCGTGAATCCAGCTCACCCTGCTTGGCCTGAGTCACCTCCTGACTACGCCCCAGCTGCTCTTGCAGCTTCTGCACTTTTGCTGACTGCTCGGCCAGCGCATCTTGCTGCTTCTGTACAAGATGGACATGATGGCTGGCTTGCTGCTGCTGTGTTGTCATTTGCCTCTCCAGTGTACACAGCTTTTGTCTTTGTTGCTGCACCAGGGTGGTCAAGCCAAGCAGCTCCTCTTTGCACTGTGACACCAGGCTGTCCTTTTGGCTCAACTCTTGCCTCTGCTCCCTGAGAACAGCCTTCTTCAGAGTCAACTCTGCCTTCATCTGTCGCATCTGAGACTCAGCTTGCTGCAGCTGGCGCTGAGGCTGACCTGCTTTCTCATTCAGCTGAAGTTGCTGGTGCTGTTGATTAGGGTGCTCAGAAACAGCAGCTTTTGCCACAATACCAGTATCTTGCCTTGGTGATTGATTCACTGCAGCCACATGGCTTGTGAGTACAGTCTGTAGCTGCAGCAGCATCCTCTCAAGCCGCTCCATCCTGCTGCTATCTGCCTGTGCTGAAGCTTTAGCCGAAGCTTGTGATAGCTGCTCCTGCAGGCGTTGCAATGTGCCCTCGTGGTGCATAAGCAAACAGGACTGCTGCTGCATCTCTTGCTCCTGCTGTTGCAGGAGATCTGTCTGTGCCTGCAAGCGGTCCTCAGCTTGCTGCTGTGCAGCTTCGCTCTCTGTTGCCTGCTGTGAAGCTTCTTGCAGCAGACCTTCCATCTCAGACAGCTGCTGCTGCTGTTGAGCAAGCAGGGTCTCCTTCTGGTGTAGCGCCTGTTGCTGCCTTTGCAGCTCTGAGTCCTGCTGGCGCAGCTGCTCACGCTGTGCTGTGAGCAACTGCTCAAGATCAGACTCGGTCTGTTGCAGCTGCTTGTAGTGAGCGACCTCCACCTGGTTCTGTTCCAGCGCACTCTGCTGGAGCTGACCGCACTGCTCTGTCAAATCAGCAATGCTTTGCTCCTGCTGTCTGCTCAGCTGCTGCTGGCCATGCAGCTTCTGTTGCAGATCAGATACTACAGCCTGCCGGTCATGCAGCTTCTGTTGCAGATCAGATGTCACAGCCTGCTGGTCATGCAACAGTGCTTCCTGCCTGCGGCAAGTGTCTTGTTCATTGAGTAGCGACTGAGCTTGTTCACAGGATTGCTGCTGGGCTGCCAGCAGTTGACCCTTGCCGTACTGATGCTGCTGCAGCTGCTCGGTCAGCTGCTGGACCTGCTGCTGAGCATCAAGCAGATGCTGACTCAGCTTCTGTACCAGCTTCTGCTGCTCTGCATCTGCAGCCAAATGTAACCGTATACACAGAGTTGAATGTACCAGCTACAATGTGCAAACTAGCCATTTCTTGCTGCCTGAGCTTTTGATCTCCAGACAAAGCAAAAGGTAGTAATGCAGAAGAATTGTGCGTGTGTATGTAGCAACTTATGTACATTCACATTGTCGCCCCCAATTTGCAGAGCAACAGGTGCTGTCCTCATGCAATTCACAAGGGTACAGGCTACAATTGGATATACCTTCAGCTTCTTGTCGCGCTGCTCTTTGCTGCAGCTCAGCAGCATGCTGTTGCTGCTCCCTGATGCACTCTTGCAGGCTGTTCATCTCCTGAGACTGCTGCTGCTCTTGTGCAGTCATCTGCTCATGCTGCACTTCCAGCAGCTTGCGCAGCTTCTGCACTTCTTCATCCTGCTCCTGAAGAAGCTGATTGTGCAGCTGAAGCTGTTCTCTTGCCTCCTGAAGCTCCTGAGCTGTTTGCTGCTTTGTCTCAGCCACCTGGATCAGCACTAGCAACTCTCAGCATGACAGGGCACAGACACGCTAAGGCAGAGAAAAAGCACTTCAGGGCAGTTGCCAGGGGCAGCAACAATGATCAGCTGCCTACAGAACAGAAAGAAGCAGCACAACGGGAGAATCTCTGAACTAGTGCAGCATGAAGTCGCTGCTTTATCACCAACATTAGCAATAAGGGGTACGGCTGGTGTGAGGAATAATGCCGTGGGACCTGCAACAGATAGCTGTCTGACCTTTGCAGACACATCAGACCCATGCTGCCTCAGCTCAGTCTGAGCCAGCTCAAGCTACTGTGCAATTCTATCATGTGCCCTCTGGACGGATGCAGCCCTTGCTTGTGCTTGATCAGCTTGCCCTGTCTGCGCTTTCACCTCATGCTTCAGTTGCATGACTTGGTCCTTCTGTTCCTGCAGCTGACTTGTTGCCTGTTTGAGCTGAACATTGGAAGTCTTGAGCTGCTGTTTCAGCAACTTCAGAGCTGCCTGGCTGTACTGGTCTGCTGGTTGCTGCTCCTGTAGCTGCTGCTGCTGCTGCTGCAGCTGTAGGTCTTGCTGCCTCAGCTGCTGTTCTTGCTCCGTCACAACAGCCCTGCAACAAGCCGGATAGAATCTCAAAGTCAATGCTGGTGTTGAATGGGCAGACAAGCAGAATGCAGACGGCTTGTGTCATAAATTGTACGCTTTGAGAATCATGACTCTGAAGGCATTTGTAGAGAGACCGGCTGCAATGGCAAGCGCTGACTGAAGGCAGTGCGTGACCATGCTATGACGCTGAAACCTACAGTGCGCTCTGAATGCAATGCTGACTTGAAGGCATACAGGGCACGCGTAGGTGCTTCTCTGCCGCTGATGACAGCTTGTCCTTGATGAGGATCATGAACATCTGCACCGCTTACACTATTTCAAAGCTTGTCCAGGCACTGATGCAGCAGCAGCAGGTTGAACAGACCTCAGAGTGGCTATGGTGCTCTCCACGCCCTCCACCTGGGTGTGGAGATGTCCAAGTTCGTCAGTTGCAGCAGGGGCTGCTCCTTCAGCTTTCGGGGGCCCAGAGGTGTGCTTGCTACCAAGCCCCAGTCTAGACCGGGGCTTGGGCTCCTTCAGCTGCCTTTGTAAGTCAGCAACCTGACACATATGCAGCATGTGAATGCACATGGCACAGATTGTACCTTCGCAACAGTTGTGCATGATGATACAGTATGTGACGTCAGTGTAATTTCTGCTTCTGTGTGTTTGAGAATCCTTCTTGCAAGCACTTCCCCGGCCTCAGTCACAAGTGCAACAGGAGAAGTGCAATTAGATTCTTCTGCACTTCATTGCAGCAGCCATTGCTCAAAACTCACCTGAAGATCACGCTGTTGGAGTTGTGCAGTGGTCTCAGACGCTACTTTCTGCCAACCAGCGACCTCAGTCAGAAGCTCCTTGATGTCACTTTGGCTGTCCTGCAGCTGTCTGGCCAGAATACAAGCATGTGTGCGCGCCTTTGTGAAGGATGCTGCTTGGCTGTGCTTGTTGTCATGTGTGATAGTCCTTGTAACCTGCAGGCACAAAGTTGCAAAGTGGGAATTTGGAGCCGCTAGGCTGATATGCAACTTTGGCTGTAATGGTCACAATGCAGTTCAGCCAAGTGTCTTCCAGGCGTGACAGCAGCCTGGGACGTACCGCAGGAAGGTGAGCGATGACTGTACCAGCGGTGTCCAAGCAGGCAATGTCTACCACCATCTCTGTGGCAGTGCCTCTGAGGAGCACCTGCAGCAGTATCAGAAACACACTTCTGTAAATCGTTCGAGGTAATGAGCAACTGACTTGTGTGCTGTATGACTGTCAGTGCTACCTGCAGATTGAGCTCTTTTGCTGTCGGAGTGGCCTGTGTGAAACCGCAAGCTTGCAAAGTAATATCCTGAATACGGCTGTGAACAATGCTGCATTCGAGCTTGAATCAGATGTGACACACGACACTTTGCGTGGCACTTCCTTGGACCTCATAACAAGTGATCAACTTTGCTTGTCCGGTCAAGATCGTAGTCTTTCCGCACAAGCTGATTCAGTCAGCTGCTCCACGGCATAGCAAACACGTGCACATGCCACTGCTTGCGCCTACCCACCATGGGCAGGGCCATGCTTCTCTTGCGACTGCGTTGACTATGCTGTCTTACCTGCAGGTACTGAATTGCAGTTTCAACGTGTAAACGATGCTGGCGTTTCACCACTGAGTGTCGACTGTTTCGACACAAGCAAAATCGACGCTGCACCTCCGGTGCTTGTTTTGCTCAGGCAAAGATCAGCACTGACAGTGTTGCGCCGTGGGAAGTTTGTCGTGTGCCGAGACACGTTAGACTCTCATATGAATGCGAACCTCTTCACAATCCTGTTCGCTGCGATAGTCATAGGTCTTACATTCGCGCCGCGCATCTGGATCTTGGGTGCAGTTATAATTATCCCGCTGACCGCTTTGGCCATCTTCTCGTTCCAGGAATTTGCGACGCCAAACCGGAAACACAGGCCTAGAGGCCCGAAGTACACCGTACCGCGAGCGCAATAGCGCTCGGTGAATCTACCAGGCACAGCTCGCAACATCAGAATCGATTTGAAGGCCAGCACTGCTACCTTGCGGAGGCTGGCGGGACCCGTCTTAGACTGAACAGGGCATGCATATTGATCCCTAGCCCATGCCAGCTGTAGCAAGCACGGCCGCGGCACCCGATGACCGCTGGAACTTCCGACAGACTTACAAGTATTTTGTGCATAGTTGCTCAGTCACCCCACTCAAAAGGGACTTGCAATCACTCAGCACCTCGTTTTGTTCCTACTGGACTTGCTCTGTTGTGTCTGCAGCTTGAGAGAGCAGAACAAGACAGGCAAGAAGGCTGATCCCACATGGTGCATCAGCTTCAACTTTGTGGACCTCAAGCACAAGGATGTCTTCGCGTCTTGTGGAGGTGTCAGGGTCCGTGTCGACCTTCAGCTGCTGCTGCTGTTGCTATTTGCTGTGCTGTGTGTTCAAAGTTCTATACTTTGCACTGAATATACATTAGTCGACATTATTCATCACATAGTATCCGTTGGACGCAGCAAAAGCTCTGTGGTGATTCCTGGTGCTTGCAGCATTTCCAGTCAACACCTTTATTTTGTTGCAGGGCACAGTGTATGAGTGCAAACCAAATGGCATCATCAAGGTGTTACAGGCATACTGTGACCCCAATGTGAGTTTGTCCTCCTATATTCTGCTGATCAAAGTCATGCATGATGCCAGTATAGCGTGAACAGCACGTGCCAATCACATAGCCTTATTGCATGAGCAGGCAAACCCCAGTCTAGCAGCATAGAACAGACACAAAACAAGCACGAACCAAAGACAACACTGCACATGGCTGTCTTGGTTGCTACAGAACAAGCTTGTGCACCTCGCCATTATGATCATTTTGATGACAGTCACATCATGTTTCTGCTGCAGCCAGAGGAAGAGTTCTTTGTATGTAAATGGAGCACCAACACCACTACTGGAGCACCCCTGCTGCTGCTGGCAGGTTTTACTGGCTCCATCAGAGTTATAGATTGCAATCTCAGGAAGGTTGTGTGGGTGAGAGACAATCCTCTGCATGAGGTCCTGCAAAGCACCCAGCAATGTATGCGGCCACCCCTTGCAAATTGTCAGCTCGTACAGGCATACAGCTTTTGAGACCCTTTGACTCAACTTGACATTTGCTACTAGCTGCATTTGCTAGTGTGAGCATGACTAGATGGCAGCATGTGCATGCACTGGTTAATCGCGCACAAGCTGTCCAGCAGAGCGACTCTTGTTGGTGTCCATTGGAGTTCATCTAGTTATGCTCCCTTGAGGAGCCTTCGAGCATGAGTCACAGATTGTTTATCATTCTGGTGATGACTGAGTTGTGTGCAGACAGCACAGGGCCACGGAGATGCAATCAACGACATCACGGTGCATCCCACCAGGCCATCGCTTTTTGTCACTGCCAGCAGGGTAAGATGTGAAGCTCATTGGACTACCGGTCCCAACCTGTCCGCCCTAAAGCAACTACTGCTCTGCATACTGTACCGAGCGCAGCTTGGTGCAACGTCATCTGAGCCTGCCTGTTCATGACCAGTTGCTATCGATGGCAGTATGGCAAACTGGCTGTTTGCAAACTTTGATCGTTTGCTTGCAAGAATCTTGGACCTTTTGCCTGTGCTTTGTGTCTGTCTCCATTGCTAGTGTGCATGGACAAGTGTTATACACTGGGTTTCTACCCCATGAAAATCAGCGTATATGTTGCATGCAGGACCACTCGCTGCGTCTTTGGAACCTAGAGACTCAAGTGTGTGTGTGCACCATGGTTGGTGATGGCGCCCACACCAACGAAGTCCTAAGTGTGGTAAGACCCTACTTGATCATCATTGACATCACAGATCATTAACTACCCCAGGGCAAAGTATTTTCAGCTGCATTGCCCTGTCATCAGCAGTGTTGTAAATTGTGTGGCAAGTGCATTGTCGTACCACCCTGGGCAGCCTGGTACAATACTTGGCTTCTCATCAAATTGACGCCGAAAGGTGTAGTCTTTTCTTCTCATTGTCTCACTGTGCTCTGCCTGCATTGTGGTCATGCCTGTCCCTGAGATAGCAGTTGTTATTATGCAAGTACGATTTGGGTGGCTTGCAGGACTTCCATGCCAGTGATGGCAACAAGCTGTTGTCAGCTGGCATGGACCACACCATCAAGATGTGGAACCTGCAAGGTGGGCTGACAACCCTAGGCTGCTCTGCAGTTGTTTGTGCACACATGCACCATGTGACAGATCCCTCATGAGCTGGACGTCAAATTCAAGCGGCACTATTTGCTGCATCGCCTTGCACCGTCGCAGCTAGGAGGGAATTGTTAGCCAGCTGCATGTAGCAGGCCTCTGTAGGTCTTTGCTCTGGTCGTAAGCTTGTGTTTTTTTTGTGGCACACACTGGGTTTGCTTGTCAGCACATGCATTGTGCCCAAAGTAATGTCGTGTTGGCAAGTGGCTGTGCAAGATATACTGAGTTTATGGTCCAGGCTTGTCCAGTCAGATTGAAGCCTCCTTCCAATACGATGCCCAGACAGCCAAGCGTGCCTTCCACACAACCACCTTGTCATGCCCAGACTTCAGCACTCACAAGGTTGTTCTGGCTGCTGAACTCAGCAAGCATACTGCGCCTGAATGGTTGAACGAGTGTTTTCCAAGCAGGGCATTGCTCAATATGCACTTTTGAGGTCACCGTCCATGCTTGTCGTTGATGCTTCATATGCAAGAGACTATGTTCTGTCACACATGGTATGGCAATCGGCATCAGGCAGACAGACCCACAGGCAGACAGACCCACAGACAGACAGACAGACAGACAGACAGACAGGCAGGCAGGCAGGCAGGCAGGCAGGCAGGCAGGCAGGCAGGCAGGCAGGCAGGCAGGCAGGCAAACACATGTGGACAAGCAGTGCCATCAACAGTCCTCTCAGTACATGATAATCATCTACAAAACCAATTCACCGTCGTCTTTTGTCTCCCTTGTCTGATGGCAAGAGATCCAAGTTACCTCATACTTGGCTTGATCCTGTGCATGCGTCATGCCCTGAGGGATCGCTGGGCGCTTTCCACGACTGATTTCGGTGTGCCTGGCAGGTGCATTGGGCGTATGTGGACTGCGTGCGCTGGTTTGGTGACATTGTGCTGTCCAAAAGCGTGCACAACAAGATTTTCCTGTGGGAGCCAGATTGTTCATGCGCAGTGGCCAAGCACAAGGGCTATGTGAAGTGCCACCAGGTGCTATGCTGGCTGTGTCACATGACTGTGCCCAGGTGCATGTCATGGTGCACTGAAGCATATGCTTCGTCAGCGAGTGGTTGTGTCGCTCTGCATAGCCAGCAGGCCCAGAACCAACAGGGCTTTCTCCCTGAGTACAGGCTGGCACTGCTTGCTAGCAAAGGGCAACTGCACTCTCGATGCTGATTTGCAACTTCTGACCAGCGCACTGCTCCTGGGCGAATTTCTTGGCCTGTCATGAAACTGCCACAGACACGGCACAGAACACAGCCACCTGTGAATTTGGAGCGTTGATGCAGGAATACAGTCTGGAGAAGGCAAAGGTGTGGTTCATCCGCATGTCCCTGGACCTGAAGTGCAGCCTCATGGCATGCGGCAATGTCACAGGCCAGGTGTACCTTTGGGACATGCACACCCTCACAGACGAGCCCCAAGCTGTGCTGGACAGGGAAGTGCCCATCAGCAAGGGCCCGGCCAAGTCCTCTAATGGTAATGTCACGGTGAGTCATGCATGAGCAGTGATGAGGTGTTATGAGGTGATGATGGTGGGGCTGTTGGGGCTGTTGGGGGGCTGTTGGGGCTGTTGGAGATGCTCAAGTGATCAGCGCACCAGCTCTCGTGAAACATGCAACTAGACATCTTGTGAATGTTGTGCTGTCCCCCGATAGGACAGCTTTTGTAGCGCCCCAGTATACGCTGACGCGTGCTGCTGGGAGTGTCAAGATTGCACGACAGGCTCAGGCTGTGAATAACGCTGAACCCTGTGCAAGCTTCAAAGTAACAATTCTGTTACTAAGATGCATGGCAGCGTCAGCGTGCCTAAACGGTCAGCAATTTTGGGTGCCAAGTCCTGATAAATTAGCAATGACTGGTTTATCATGAGCAGTGGCATGCCATGCAATGCAAGACAAATGCATGAGTCTCACTCTCTCACTGTGTTGCAGGTGCGACAGACAGCAGTGTCATATGATGCATCTACTATATTAGCTTGCTGTGAGGATGGTACAATCTGGCGTTGGGATTCAACAGCATCCCCAGCACCTTCAGATGAAGAAGGGTCAGCCAGGGAAGAAGATGATGAAGGCAGTCATGCCAGTATTCAAGGTTCAGACGAGATGGATAATGCCTTTGCTGTGCTGCTGTGATGCTTCCTGTGTCTTTGTTCAACACTGACTGATGCTAAACTCTGATGTGGCATACATATGACACCACCAGCCTTATGACAGTGCAGTTTACGCTCCAACAATCATTTGCCAGCTAGCTCAACATTTGTGCTCAAGCTTACCTGGTCTCTCAGGACCACTTATATGTAGTGCATAAGCCCATGGTACCTGATGGTGAAGCTATCTATGCAATGCGGATGATTTCTTTGGCGTGAGATGCATTCACATGACGAGACCTACAGGGCAGGTTGTTAGCTTGTCAATCATCAACACATGTCGTCTTGCCCCCAACCCGCCGTACTGGGTGTTTGCTTATGCCTGTACTTACTTTCTCCTTGGTGCTTCCTGTGGAAAACCCAAGATCATCCACAGCAAGCATTTCAGTCACAATACTGTTACAATACCTTGCAACCGTGCATGAAGATGCAACAGAAGAGATATGTATCTCTGTGGGCTGGTCTAAGTTGTTCATCTGCACTATTGGTAACATCACAGAACGTGCAAATTGACCAGCCAAGCAGTGGCTGCTGCACAAGTGATACTAGCAGAATTGAAAAACAATATAGACAGCCTTGCTTGACATGAACTGGTCAGGTAGCAGGCATTGCAAGTTATGACTCGGTCCAAGTTCAACTTTCAGACTAAACTTTGAGTCAGTGCAGACTTTTGTATGAAGCAACAACAGTACCTCTAAGACAAAGACAAAAAAGCAGGTGGTCATCAATCCTTCTTCCCTGAGGGCTTAGGTGGAGGCACTGGCCGAGCATGCTTTGGACTTGAAGACTGTGACAACGAGTCACCATTCTCAACCTGCCCAGAACTCTGTCTGTTGGGCATCAGGCTTTTGTTTTGTCTTCGGGGACTGGGTGGGGTTGGGGCTGGCTTTGCACTGACATCATCCTCATCGTCCAAATCTCCAATGGAGAAGTTTCTGTCAATGCTGACAGGGCTCTCGTTGCCCCGGCCGGCTTCTAAATCAGCTTGGCTATCAGAGTGCACCAGGCCCAGCTCTGTGTGCATTTCTGTGGACGGGTTGTCAGCTCCCTCGTCCAATAGCAGGTATGGGTTGTCCTCTTGAGGCCTGTTCCAACACCACAGATGATGAGAAGCACTGGCATCAAGCATGTCTCAAGCATTAATCAACATGGACTTACTAATGCTGTACAAAGGGCTGCTGTAGCTGCACAAAGGTGGTCTTGCAAGCAGCAACATGCTTTGCCAGGCACTGGTCCAAAACTGTAGCATTTAGCTGAACTAGTGACTTATGTCTGACTTGATGACTGTGCACTATCATGGGCGTGTGACGATCACAGACAAAAGTGCCAAGCGTGACACACATCAAACATAAAACAACACCTGTCATGCTTTAGCACCATGTTGCTATTACAGGAAGCAGCCACAATTGAGCAGACTGCCAACAATCTGGGCGGTTAGCAGCAGGGAAGCCACAGCATTGAGGACAGGAGATACCTGAAGATCCAGCACAGCGCTGCTAGGAAGAGCCAGCGCACACAGTTCTGCAGGATGTAGATGGTCTCGATGGCTGCATCGCCAGGCTCCACCCACACAAGGGCTGGCAGCAGAATGACTGCTGCCTTGGCTGCAACATACGCAGCCACGCCCCACTGGAACTGCTTCATCAGCCGCACCTTACTTCTCAGCTGCATCTGATCCTCGATGGTCTTGGGCTTGTCAGTGTCCTGATCTGCAGCTCACAATGGGAACACATCAACAGCAGCACTTGTCAGTGGCTTGATCTGCAACTCACAATGGGACACATCAACAGCAGCTCTACATTCTGTATCTGAAGTGAAAAGCTGTACTTCACAAGCCATGGGTTGACCTGGCATCACATATGTCAAATGTGATGAACCACAACAGCTGGTTGCGGCGATGCTGCTCCCAGGGCTTTGTGCAAATGCTGTGCAAGGACTTGAGGTGCAAACAGTGCTGTAGCAACAAAGCCTGAAAGCCTGAAAGCACAAAGCAGCGCGCAGCAAGAATTTGAGGTTCTCGTCAAAGCAAAAACCTCACAGCTCTTGCTGCGTGCTGCTTTGTGCTTTCTTGCTTTGTAGCTACAGCATTGTTTGCGTAACCTTAAACTTTCAGCAGAGCCACATGGCAGGAGCTGTGTTTAGCATAAGTCTGCTTCTAAGACAGCTGATGTTACCTTGCATAGGTGCATACATGTCGCCAATGCTGCGGCCATCAGCAGAATCCACAAGCATCTGAGGGGGAATATTCACAGCCTGTCCTGACATCTCGCCAGTTTCCTCATCCTTTGCCTTGCTGCTGTCCTCCCTATCAGGTGGGAAGACAGTGGTTGTGTGGGCAACTTGGGATGGGTCTTGTAGCCCCCCAGCACCAATGATACCCTCCTTGGGGCCCTCTAGCATCTCTCGCTCCCTCTGGACTGTGTCAAAGATGTAGACCCACGCCAACAAGAGGGCTATGAGGCTCACTAGCTGCAGCCAAACGCATTGACACTGGTGAGTGCATCTGATCATGATGACTGCCAAGCAAGTGAGCAGGTATGGATCGTCACTGCGGCCATGAGCGCTGAAAGCATGCACACAGGATTTGGCATGAGGCAGCAAGCTGAGAGTGATCTTGAAGCCAAACCGTGCTGTGACGCAGACTCGCCGCTGGATGATCTTGCCTTTGTATGGTTCCCTTGATACAAAAGGAAATGCATTGATGGCTTTGATGGCAAATGCATGCAAATGGCATATGAGTGAGACAAGTATGCTCACATTGACGCGATGGCTGCTGCAACTGATCTTGCACTGGTGTCATGAGTAAAGCATGCACATTGTTACTTGAATGCAGACATTGTCTGTCTTGAAGGAACCAACCACAAAAAAGCAAAGAGGCACAGGTAGAATCTTACCAGGTTAATGCTTTCAACGAGATTCGCGTTTTCGTCATAAACATATGAGCTGTTTGAGATGTAGTCAGAAACCTGCAGGCAAATTTCTTTGCTCATCAAACTTTGGTGACAGGCATTACAGGACAGTGTCAAGCAATGATGCAAGTCTTAGGTCAAGCAATGGCAAGTCTAAGATCCAGGCTTACCATGGTGGTGACAAGGTAAACTGTTGGAATGACCAACACCTTGACCTTGTATGGCCCCAGGTTATCTCTGGTGATACTGCAGCACCAGATTGCTCAGTCAGCTATAGTATCCACATGTTGCTGCCTCATGGAGGCTGCTCATGATATGCCTATACGTCGTGAAACCGCATAAGAAGGCTGCAGGACTGCAATGTGACTTGAAAACAAGTTCTTACCAGTATCCAGCAGCAACAGCCATAAGAAGGACCTGCAACAGCGGACTTGCAGATCAAACATAGAACTTCTGTGTATGCTGCTCATTTGCAGTCAGCTATATGCATGAAAGCATAAGTCACAGCATAGAACTCGTGAGAGCCTTACAATGAACAGACTGTCAGCCAAATCTGCGAAGAAGATGAAGGCTTTGCAAACATCATCAATGGTGCCCAAGTTACTCCTAGCTCCAATAGAGTAGGTCAAAAGCAAAACATCTTGAACGACGTAAGCTCCGATCACCAACAGGATTCCTCTGTGAAGTTGCCACCCTCGCTTCTTGATGTGCCTGTGCAGGACGCCGTCGGCCGTAGCCAGACCGAACAGAGCTAGCCATACGAGGAGTCTCGGGATCAAATACGCCAGAGACTCATAGTAGATAAGATACTCGCAAGTTGGGGAAGCCATGACGTGCGGGATGGATCAATCCATGCTGATGCTTCCACGGGCTACAGTCCGTAGCTTGATGTGCAAGCGCTATCAGCCATTGCCTGCCCAGGTAGCATCTGCCCACTTCTCCTGCCAGGTGGACAGATGCATCTCCTTCGTCTTCAGACAAAGCAGAGGGCGCTCTGGAGGGCCTTCTCGAAATAGCCCCAGGTCAAACTCTACAAAACTGCGAGACTCTGCCTGTGCATGATGTGGCTTGCCACATTCTGCATGCTGGTGATAGGACCATGGATGGCCTGCGATGCTGCGAATCTTTACATAAACTGCACCGCCCCTTGTCCGCCCCGCGAGTCGCACGCACGTCTGGTGTATCTTCAGCTGCTGTGATCACAGACAGGTCGGGCGGCCTAAATTCTGCGAAGGAGCTGCGCCCATTCCGGCTTGAGGCAAGCGATGCTGAATCACAGGCTGCTTGACATCGATGGACAGTGATGGCGTGGTTTCAGCTTGCTACGTTATGCGCTGCAGCGGTATTTCGCCAAACACGAGTTTACTGCCCCGTACCTTCTGTGCTGCAGCGACTGCGAGCCCTTGTCGTTATCGGACGTTCTGCAACAAACGGATGACGCATGCAGGAGCCGGTACTCTCTTCAGCTCGTTGCTCTTCTGATGTTCGGTCTCCGTATCAATGCACCGGTGTGACGACCTGAAGTTTACAGTTGACCACGAGATGTACTTATGCTAAGTTGATTGCAGATGGGAGCAACTGTCTCTTGGATACACAGAATCGACCGGATTGCCTGCATTGCGGGAAGAAATCAGCTCCACATACACCAGCATACCAGCCAAAAACATTGTTGTGCTTGCTCCTGCGGAAGGCATCTACTTGACCCTCAAAGCTTTGCTGCAGCCAGGCGATCATGTGATTGTCACATATCCTGGATACCAAACACTTCATGAGGTTGCACGCAGCATTGGATGCAAGCTCTCTTTCTGGCAACCTGAGCTGAATCAGCAGAGGAGCTGGGAATTTCACGTGGACCAACTCGAAGCCCTTGTTCAATCAGATACAAAGGTCAACGACCTATGCTTGCATGTTGGCAAGGCTTGCATCCTTTGCAAGCCCGCACATGGCATATCTAGTTGTCGCAAGTCAAGCGACTGACTGACTGACTGAAGTAGCCATACCCTCTGCGCAGGCAGTCATTGTCAACTTCCCTCACAATCCCACAGGAGCCCTTTTGCAAAAGTCAGAATGGCAACGGCTCTGTGCCTGCTGTCAAACGCATGGTGCATACTTGTTCAGTGATGAGATGTACAGAGGACTAGAGCACGACAGGGAAGCCAAGCTGCCCGCAGCCGCAGACAGCTATGAGAAAGGCATCAGCTTGTGTGGAGTGTCAAAGGCTCTCAGCATGCCAGGCTTGCGCATTGGCTGGGTGGCCATGCAGGACACAGCTCTACTACAGCGCATTATGCAGCTCAGGGACTACACCACAATCTGCTGCAGTGCTCCTAGCGAGGTTTGCCTGTGCAAGGGGCACCTGCTGTCTATTTCTGAGCCACGCATGCTGACAACTGTCTGGATCTCACAGTGGGCAATAAGGTTATGCCATGAAGCAGTTGTAGCTTCATCAGTACATTGGCTTTCACGTTTGTACCTGTTTAAATGTGCAGGTGTTGGCTCTGATGGGATTACGGCAACAGGAAGCAATCTTGCAGAGAAGCATGGCTTGCATTGAAGGCAACTTGGCACTTTTGAGGGACTTTTTAAGGGAGCGTACCAGTCAATTTGAATGGCATGAACCTGCAGGCAGCAGCGTCGCCTTGGTTGGTCTCACTTCAGGTGAGGGGATTTTGCTAGATTACCCAACTCATTTATCGCCACTGTCGACCATGCTTGTAATGCATGCTTGAGCTGTTGCATATGAGCTGATAATTCAATTCCAAGCGTTGACTACCGTAGTTAGAACTCATCGTTCAAGTCTTCAGCTGGCAGGCTGGCCAGCGGCAAAGCAGCACATCAGCCTCATTATCTGTGGCATTGATGCCTCAATTCTTCTGAGTATTGACTACAGTTGGCACAAGATTGAACTGCTTGGTATCACAGTACTGGATTGGCATTTCCCTAGAGTCTTGTATTATATGATGTTGACGGCTTACAAATGGATTTCGGTGGAGTTGCAGGTGAATCTGCTGACAGCTTCTGTGAGCGCTGTGTCAGAGAGGCAGGGGTGCTGCTCCTGCCTGGTTCACAATTTGATCATGAGCCATCAGACGATTTCAGTAACTCATTCCGAATTGGCTTCGGCCGTCACAATCTCCCACAGTGCATGAAGCAATTGGAGTCCTGGCTAGATGGCTAGGCCCACACATACGAGATGAAGGCAACTTCTTAGGATTCCTCGCAAGGCATTGTAAAATGGCTGCATAAGGCCAAGACATGATTATTTGTCTGTTATAAATATTCAACAATCAGAAATGTATTTGCAAGATGTAGATGCGCTAAACATGGGTTACCGTATTGGCCTTCAAAGGCAAGTTGCTCCTGAAATCCTACATTACTGATCCGTTGTAGTTGGCACGGCACATTGCTCATTGCCCAGACCTGAAGTGCACCCGTTGTATTGGTACTGTTCAATTCAAAGTTGCAGCAGTCCTGTAAAGCTGCTGTGAGTATCATGGAATGCTAGCAGCTGAACAAAGCTTGCCATTCTCACTCCTTGAGTCAAATCCGCTGTACAGCTGTATGCTGCAGCATAGCATGCACATTCAGCCTTATCATTGCTACATATGTCTTGAGGCAGTCAGGTGTATTGTGTTGAGACAGGCTTGCATTGCTGCTTATTGCCAAAACGGTGAGACAACATCGAGGGGCGCCTGAATGTGCCAGCCCCAATATGCAGCAGGGCACTTAGTCATGGCAAACGTCAAGGCCTTCACATAAAGTGTCATTGATTGCAGACTCCTGTGGATCTTCTGTAGGCAGTCATGACCAGCACTACTCCTCCAAGTTGATGGTGTTGCCAAATCTGCCATACAGCTCCTGCAAGCATATTTGCTGAAGAAGACAACTCTAGTGAGTTATTGGGCAGCAAGCTACATGAAACCCACACCTTTTTCAGTGCTGCCATAGACTCCTGTATCTCTAGCAGCTCTTTATTCATTGTTGATATCTCCTGCTCCACTCCGCTTGTTACTGTACACAAACGGGAAGACTTTGTCAAAGCTAGTACGAAAAGTCAGCAATGACTATTTACAATTGTGAGATACGATTCAAATGCATGAGATGGAATGCCTGCCTGCTTGGTGCAATGCCTGCCTGTCAAAGACCATGTTACTTACCCTCTTGCAGCTGTTCTTCGGTCTCCTCTGTTCCAGCATGGTAGAAGCTTTCACCCACTACAAAACGAACCTGTGTCCCACGCAAATTCTCAGCAGATTACACTCATGCTTCTAGCTGACTGGTGACATCAAAAGCACAACCTGGTCATCATCCAACAGCATTAGCTCGTTGCCAGCATCCTCCAAGTCCTCCAACTCAGACTGCAAGTATGCACAATTTGGTGCAGGCCCCTGTGGTCTGGTCAGCCTCAATCAAAAGTTGTGGTTGCAGCTGGCAACGCTACCATGACTTTCGAGCACCTTTTTGGCCTTGACTCCGGCCTGCAGCTCGTGTAGTCTGGAATTGAGCTTGTTGAAGGTGTTGATGCGTTGCTGATCTTCCTGTCTGACCTCTTGCTCGGCTGCACCGCCTTGTGTTATTGACTGCAGGCAAGTCTCAAGCTTCGGCTACAACCACGTGCTTAGGCCAGAGCACCAAAGCGCCAGCGAGTCAGCGCGTTTACCTGGGACATGCGCTGGTGATCTGATCAAGCTTTGTAGAGTGTCTGCGCACCCAATCTCGGCAATGTCTCCAGGCCAATTCGGAAAACCACTACAGCAGGATGTCTGAACTGTCGTGATGAATGCAGCTGAGGCGGTCGAAACGCACAGTCAAAGCTACTGTCAAGGAAGGTCAATTGCTGACCTGACTGCGCATGCTGAGGACTCCAGAATCATTGTTAGAGGACAGCAAGTCAACGCCTCCAGCAATCAGTTGCACGAGGCCTGAGACGCTCAATTTATTCGTGTACATTGGACAGTCATCAGAGCATCGTTCGGAAAGAGTATCTTTGTTGGTGTACGTCTGTTCCAACAGATGAGCTGCCCAATGGTCAGAGGCCAACACAGCTCAGCCACACACGCACAAAGGAGTCATGTTGTTGCGCGTAGAGCTCTAAAAGCCAGTGCATACACAGGTCAGCATTTGCAGGCTGCAATGCGCTTAGACACAGCAGCAGAATAAGGTGATCTTGGACGCTGCACACTTCAGGTTCAAGGACACCTGCAAGCAGACAAGCATTCCGTTGTCAATGTCAGCAGAATCAGAACAGGCCAGAAGGGCCCTCTCCAGTACCCAGAAGAGGCAGCACACCACACAGTCCAGTGGACACCTCCTCAAGCCCGCAGACTCCTCAAAACAACCAAAGCGGCTTTGGAAACATCGAAAGGATGATTGCTTCAAATTTCAACAACGTACAGCCAGGTCTGAGGGGAGACTGGACAGAGGTCGAAGGCAATTGGATCCTGCGTCCCCTACAGGGTGCTGCAACTGCTGTTGTACACTTCTTAGGAGGCGCGTTTGTTGGGGCTGCTCCACAGCTGACCTACAGATTGTTGCTGGAATCATTGGCAGCACGTGGGGTCATGGTGAGCATATCTTTTGTAGCTTCCTGCTTGCAACTGATCCTGTGCCTCAATTGTGCACATACAACGTGCCTGACTCATTGCAGGTGTTGTGTAGTGATTGCTTCCTGTTATTGCTGTTGCTGTTGGTGGCAGATCACTCTCCATAAGCAGCCTTGCAGTGACACATTCCCCAGCTTACATTCTGCAGCGCATTTTGTGTTGCTTTGCAGGTGATTGCAACACCCTTCTCTACAGGATTCAATCATTTGCGCATCGCCGATGAGATCCATTACAAATGGGATCGCTGCATTCACAGTCCAATGATAGCATCTGAGATCAAGAACCTGCCTGTCTTTGGCCTGGGCCACAGCATGGGTTCCCTGCAGCATCTGCTGATCAGCGCTCGGTATGCCAGCACAAACAGAGCCGGCAACATCTTGATGTCCTTCAACAACAAGCCGGCCACAGATGCGATTCCTTTCTTCTCTCCATTCATTGCCCCTGGAGCTCGTGCCTTGGGCCCATTCCTTGCACAGGTGAGTCTGCCTGTTGCATGGCCTACTGAGTGCAGTCATTCAGTGTGTTTCTTGACTTGGACTGCATCAGCAACATGCAGGAGGCAGTCTTTCTAGGAGGGATGTTGCCTTTTGGGCACACATGCAAGTGGTAGCCAATTCCATGTCTTGATGTTCCATGAGATATGGTATAAATTAACATGGTAGCAAAGCAGTTTGGTTAGGTGCAACAGGCATCGGCACAGCAAGCATGCAAGACAGACCGCTGCCTTTTGCATCTAACCAAACTGCTTTGCTACCACGTTAATTTATACCACATCTCATGGAACATCAATGCATAGGCTTCTGGCTTGCTGACAAGGTCTCACTGCTGTTGCAGATGACCAAGAATCCTTTCACCTCTCAGCTGCTAAATGCATCAGAGCTGATGCGAGGGCTCAGCCCTGCCATGGTTCGCCAAGTGCTCCCTCTGCTAGACCAGCTCACGCCTATCTACACAGACCTTGCTCAGGGGCGTCTCGAGTTTACTCCAGAGCCCGAGGAGACCAAGAGGCTCATCAGAACATTTTATGGTGAGATGTTACATTTACGGTCAGAATGTTGCTGCAGTGTCTGTGCAATCAGACACTCAACAAAGGTTCTGCCGTTTTGTTTCCTGAAAGCTGCAGCATGAGACTTGTTTGTCTGAGTTACCATGACCCACTGTGCTTATCAACTGCTCTGTCAGTCAGCGAAAGCAGGGTGCAGTATGCTGTGCTTGCCCTGTGCTCTGTGTTTTGACACATGATCCTGGAGTATAGGGGTGCCCAGCAACCTGCTCATCCAGTTTGTGGATGACAACATAGACCAGACGCCCCAGCTGGCCACCACCCTAGAGGCAGCCAGCATCACAGTGACCAACAGTGCCAGCAGCCGATCCCAGGTGACAGTCAGGATGATGCCCGGGGACCATGTCAGGCCGCTGCGACAAGCCTTTGGGGAGTTGCCACCAGAGTTGGCACAGGTGGCTAATCAGGCCGTCACGCAGGGCTCCTTCTTCTTGCAAGGCCTGTCCAATATGGCCACGCAAGCTGGGTTTGCTGAGGTGAGCTGACTGTTCTGCTACTGCTCAACAACAGCCACCTTGCAGGACAGTGTGTCATTCGTCCATGTTTGTTTGACATGCAAACCAGGTGGAAACGTATTGATGATAGGGTTATTGTGCTGCGTTCTTTGACCAAAATTTTGCAGACACAAGCATCAGAAGCTTGTCTTTGGTCTCAGCATGACGCTTGTGGCGTCATTGCCATGCAGGCTAGCCAGCCTTTGGATGAATTTGCCAAGGGCTTGACAGGCTTTGGGGAAGTCTTTGGAGAGAAGCCAGGCACAGATACAGAGCTGTTAGTCTCAGAGATCATTGGTTGGATTGAAACAGGCACAACGCAGCAGGCAGCTCTGCCTC
>JAABUK010001282.1_pt1 | contig 48572 bp, 24 predicted proteins | sample 5559141 | NCBI WGS metagenome assembly JAABUK01 (sample SAMN10711869, study PRJNA513367) | rock metagenome | isolation source: Antarctica rocks | place: Antarctica: Victoria Land, Pudding Butte nord | collected 2016-01-03 | reverse complement strand
GAGATATACTTTATCCCCCTCCTTTAATTAAGGATACTTTTTTCGATATTTATTTACCGTTAATTTAATCCGAGTATTCGTTAATTTAATCTAGGTTTATATTTTTTTATATAACGCCTTTATATTAGTTATATAGACTAGCGCCTTATATATATTAAATCTTTATTTTGGGTCTAGAAATATATTAATATATTTATTATAGTTTATAAAGAATAATATAATTTTAGTTATATTAAATTAAGTATTATTAAACGTTAGTTAAATTATAGGTAGAAGTTTTATCTAATTATTCTATTTCTTATTTATATAATATCGTAAATACGTTTTTATTATTTAGTTCGTCCGCTCTATCTATTTATTCGTTTATAAGTAGTATATAATTAATATTCGTAACTTAGTTCCGATAGTATTAATTAGTGTCTTCTAATAGTTAGAGGTAAATTATTTATCTTAGTTAAAAGTAATCGACCTAGGTACCCTATAATCCCTAATAAATTAATCTAATAATACGAAGGCGATTTACTCGGCCTTATAAGTTTTCTTAATTAGTATTATTATTACGTATTTATTAAGTTTATTATAGATTATTATTATAGAGTTAAAGATCTCTAATATAATTAAGTCCTTTAATTTTAGTAATTTAATAACGAAATCTATTATAATATCGTCCTATAGTATCTTTAGTACTAGGGCGAATTAAATTTTATTATATTTAATATACCTTATAAACTTATTCTACTAGTATTTAATATATTTCTTAATATATTTTTCGACGTACGACTTTAGTCCTAGCGCGTTATACTCTTTATAGATAAGTTTTATAGTTTTAATAACTCTAGGGTATTTTTAAACTAGATTATTATAATAATCGCGAATAATTTCTTTAAGATAATCTTTGGGAAGATAAGTTTTTTTATTATATTTTAATAATTTAGCCTATAGTTATTAACTTTTTAATATAGTAGTTAAGGTATTATTTTCGTATTCTTTCTAAATACTATTAATAATTTCGGGAATCAAGATATATAGTATCGCCGTTAGTTATTATATTAGGACTAGCGATCTATCTTATTATTAAATAAGGACTAATTATATTATTATATCTTTATCCTTTATATAGTCTTCTCGCCTATTAAATATATCGGCGCGACTATTATTCTTTTTTAGGGTATAGAAAATCTTAAATTTATATTATTTTAATAATTTTAATTATCTAATCTATCTTCGGTTTAACTATTTTATCGTCGTGAAGTTAAGAAGATTTTTATAGTCCGTAAAGATAATAAGGTTTAAATAGTTTTTTATATATACCCGTTATTATTTTAATACGGATACTACTACTAGTAATTCCTTATTATAAATATTATAATTCTATTCTACTAATAATATTTTTCTTGAATAATATATAATAGGGTATTATTTATTATCTCTCTACTAGAGTATATAAGCGCCTATTATTAAATTTAAAGTATTAGTTTCGATTCGAGCTAGTTCGTTATTTCGAAAGGAATATAATACCGGTAGTTTTTTATAAACCTCTTTAAATACTTTAAAAGATTATTATTATTCTTTTCTTTATTAGAAAGTAATATCTTTTTTTATAATATCCGTTAGTAGTAAGGCTTTCTTTAAATAATCTTTAATAAATCTTTTATTAAATTTCGTAAATCCTAAGAAACTTTATACTATCTTAATATTATATAATATAAGTTATTCCTTAATACTCTTAATCTTCTTAGGGTTTATATAAATATCTTTAATACTAATTATAAATTTAAGGAATTTAATAGATTCTTTATAAAATTCGTACTTTTTTAGTTTAAGGAGAAGTTTAGTTAATAATAAATAAATTAGAATATCTTATATATATTAAATATATTCTTCCTTATTAATAGAGTAAATCAAGATATTATCGAGGTATATAATCACCGTTATATCTAGGTATACTCGTATAATATTATTAATTAATATTTAGTAGGTTATTAATATATTAATAAATCCGAAGAGTATTACTAGGTATTTATAATAATTATATTTAATTCTAAAGATAGTCTTCTACTCCTCGCCTTTTTTTATTCGAATTAAATTATATACGCCTCGAAGATTTAGTCGCGTAAAGATTTTTATTATTATAAACCGATCCTATAGCTCGTTAATATTTAGTAAAGGGTACCGATTCTTTACCGTAATATTATTTAACTTTCGGTAATTTATATAAAGTCGTAGACTTTTATTCTTCTTTACTATAAAGAGGATTAGATAATTTATTAATAATTTAAATTCTCGAATAAATTCTTTTTTAAGATTTTTATCGATATACCCGCGAAATACTCTAAGTTCTTTTTTTAATAAAGTGTATATAGGTCTAAATATCGGCGTTTTATTAAATTTAAATTCGATTTTATAATCCTATAACTAATATTTAAATAATATTTTTATAGTTATTTCTTCCTAAAAAAGGTATTTTTATTATTAATACTTTTTAGAAATATTAAGAGGTTCGTTTTTACTTCTAGAAATTTTAATTTATTCACTTTATTAACCTCTTTAATTAGTATATATCGAGTCGGATCTTTATATAAAGTTATTTTTATATAAAGATAAAGTATTATAAACTTCGATTAGGTTATAATTCGACTTTTTATTTATAACTATCCTTTATAAGTATATAGATATTATATTAACGACGTCTCTAATACGCGGAAATATAAATACTCCTCTCGTCTAATTTATTATTAGATTATATTTCTTTAATTAAAGTATTCCTAGAATAATATAATAAATAATTATTCCTACTATATCGAAGGTAATTTTTTTATAATAGCGTTGAATAATAATTAATAGCGGGAATATTTTCTTATTTATTTTTCCTATTAATAATTTCGACCCGTTAATTAACTAAAGTTTATATTATTCTTTTTTTTTAAAATTAGTAGGTTAGTTACCTAAGTTATTATTCGAGATATAAAGTTATTAATTACTCCTAAATTTATTATTATAATAACTTTATATCCGTTAACTCTTATTAGTATTCGTATATATATACCGTATTAAACTAAGTATAGATATTATTCTAGAATTAATATATTAGTCTCCTTATATTTTCCTTTAATATAAGGGATTAGTCTTTTCCCGACGAAGATAGAAATTTATAGTACTCTTTAGATTCGAAGTACCTTTTATAATCTTCGGTTAAGTAATAGTATTATTTATCCTAGTTATAATATTTCGTTTCTTTACTACTTCCTATCTAGTTTCGTAACTATAATTATTATTCTTTATTATAGCCTAGGAAGATTTAGTTCTCCCTTTTCTTAATTAAATACTACGGATAATTATCTTTTAAGTAGTTATTCCACTAATTATAATTATACCTTAGTTTTACGATATATTTTCGTTCTCCTAAACTATTATAATAGTATTTATAATATTCGTTTATATATACTAACTAGTATATCTCTTTATATCGTGGGTAATATTTATTATAGGTATAATTAATTTTAAAGGGTTATTTTTTTTCTTTTTTCTTTTCCTCGGGTTTCTCTTCTAATACGATAAATTAGATTCGGGAGTTATTAAAGTAATCTATTATCTAAAACTATCCTTTAAAATTCATTATATTTTATTCTTATTCTTATCTTTCCTCTAAATCTTTCTTTAGAGTTTTATCGTTATTATTATTTAGTTCTTCGAGTTTTCGAATTCTTTAGGCGATTTCTTCTTCTATCTCCCCTTATTTCTTAAATAAATCGTTAAATATAGAATCGTTTTATATTAAATCTTTAGAGGACCTAATTATATTATTTAATATCTCTTTCTTAAATACGTTTAATTATTATCGATTTATTATATTTTTTAAATAATAGTTCCTAGCGATATAGCCCGGCTTATTATAATTATAATAATTTATTACTTTTTTACCCCTTTATTATTATTTACCCTTTTTTTAAAATCCTCTCGTAGGTCCTTTTTTAATGAAATCGAGTTCTATTAATATATAATTATACGGGTTAAGTTTCTTATAGCGGTAACGACTAGCCGAATTATATCCGTTATTATAAACTCTTAAATATCCTTATCCGTTAACTCCTCTATTATAATATTTCTCTATTATACGTTCGTATAGTTTATTACTAATTTTAATTATTTATTTTATAAATATATCGAGGTCCTTTATAACGGCTCCTATTTATATAAATTCGTTTTTTATATTATCTTTTAATCCTCGTCGATATATCGTTATAAAAGTAGTATCGTCCTAGTCCGTAAATATTATATAATATTAGAACTATACCGAGTAATCGGACGCAGACCTTCATTATATTAAATATTAAATAATACGAACCGTTATATTACTTTCGTTAGATAGTTTAAATATATAGTGAATCTCGGCTTTAAATCTAAAGAAGTTCTCTATTTAAAGTTTTACTAATAAGTTATCGGCGTCGTATACTACTTCTATATAATATTTTAAAAATAATTTAACTCATTTCTATATATTACCCCTTATATTAGTTATTATAAAGGTTATTTATTTAATAACTAGTATAGTATTCTCGTTGAATACAAAGAATAATTAAAGTTATAATAGTTAGTCGTTAAGTTTTTTATACTCTTTATAATAATAGTCTAGACGGGTAACCTTAATATAGTCCCCTTCTTTTATAATATTACGTTTTCTAGTACTATTTTAGGTATTTAGGGCTAGGGTCTTTATTAATTTTAAAATATTTATCCTAAAAGTATTTAAAGTATTAAGACTCTCTATTAGATACTTAAATATAACGTCGATAAGACCTAGGTTAATATTTATAAAGAGGAGTATTAAGGATTAAAGAATAATAGACTTCGTATTAATATAAAATAAAACTAGATAGATTTAATAAATTTAATTAATAATTTAATAAATATCTATATTTAGAATCTATAATTAAAAGTTTTAAGGGAAGTTAAATACGAAGCTTTTATCTACTAAAAATATATATAGTTTATATAATAGAAAGAAATCGTGCCAAGAGTAATATACTCTATATACTCGCGATTATAAGTATAGTAAATATACCTTACTCGCGATATTTATTAATATAAGTATAGTGAGTATACCTACTAGTACCGTGGTAGGCGTAGTATCTATTACGACCCAAGGATCGTAATATCTACGTTATTATTAAATATATTAATATATAATTATAATTTAGTCTTCTTTCTTACTTTCTTCTAATATTTTCTACTAAAGTAATTATTAATACTCGAGAATTACTATAGTTATAACTAGGACTATTGAAGAGTTTTTAATAATAATTCTTTTATTAATATTTATTAGAGCTAGAGTCTTTATTATAATTAATATTAATTATTTAAAATATTAATAATATTAATAATTTAAATCGTAATTTATTTACTCAAGAAATTTAAAAGTCGATAATATCTAGATAAATAAAACGAGTATTTATTAAATCTAGAATATAATTAATAATAAATAATTATACTTTATTATTATAAATATTATAATATACTATAGTAAAGTTAATTTAAAACGTTATTTTATCGAAGATAAAAAACTTTAAATATAATTATTCTTAAGCGGGAATTATATTATTAATATAATCTCTCTTTTTATATTTTATATAATAATAAAAATAGTATTATAAATTATTTATATAAAACTAGTCCTTTAAACCGTTTAATTAAATAGTAAATAAAATATATTAATCTAGTAAATAACTAGACTAGAGTTAAGATTAATTATTAATATTATTTCTAGGATTTTAAACTCGAATATATAATCGATTATTACGAAAATAAAATTAATAAAATTATAAATTATTATAACTAGTATTTTATAATATTTAATATAACTAATTTATTTAATTTATTATATCTCTAACTAAATTATCATTAGTATATATATTAGGATATATCTTTAATTAAAAAAATATCTTTTTATAATTTCGATTTATATTTTAATAAAGTTCCTCTTTATAATTTTTTTATAAAATAATAAATTATTCTCTTTTTATTTATCTTTATATAATTTCTCGATTTATATATTAACTAGTTTAGTCTTATTTATTATAATATAACTTTTCTTCGAGAGTATCTTATAGTAGTTATATATTTAACGGATTTTTTTTTTAATATTAATAAAATCTTTTATTTATTAATAGAGGAATATATCTAATTAAAAAGATTTTATCAAAAATAATATACGAGTAATAAATCGATTCTTTACCTCGTATTCTAATATCAAATTAATAATATAAATATAGTATATATTAATGATCTCGTCCGCCTTTTAACGAAGTTTTATTAATTTAATATTAAATAATAAAAGAAACTCTTCGACGACTTTTAATAAAAATAGTCTTTAAAGAAATAATATAAATAAATTTATAATCTTATTTATAGAAGTCTCGATTTTTATAAGTTTATTAATATCAAGATTTATTTTAAAATAATCTATAATACCCTCTATAAATTTATAACGGAATATTTTATTTATTAAATTACCGAGATATCTCTATTAATAAATTTACTATAAAATACGAATTTATATGTTTTATTTAACGATATCTTAATATTAAAAAGTAAATAAATACTAAAAATAAATAGGAAATCTTCGAGCGAAAGATTTATTAAATTACTAAATAATATTTTATAATTTAATAATAAGATATAATAATAGTAAAATAAAAAATAATCTAAATTAAGAGTAATAATAATTCTTTAGTAATAATATTAATTTAATATAAATATCCTAGATTTAATATAAGAGGGCGGATTAATAGAATAATAAATAAAGAAATTAGAGTAAAATAAATTATTTAACGAAATTCTTAATAAATTATATAATTACTATTTCTACTATTAGAATAACGACTATTATCGAATAAATAATAAAGATTACTTTACTAGATTATTTAATATATTATATCGTAGTCGCTAAAGAATATAGATTATAATAGAGATATATATTTATAGATTAGAAGAATAATAATTTTAGTCTATTATAAATTCTATTAAATAAAAGTTATTAATTAATAAACCTCTCGCCTTTTATTTATTAACTAGATACGGAGAGAGAAAAAGATATTAAAGATTCTATAATTCTATAAATATACTAAATCTACGCGTATTTTACTTTATTAAATAAACGTAAAGTACTCTATTATATAGTAACTAAATAAATATAAAACTTAATAGAAAGATTTACCGTCTAGTAGATTAATTTATTAGAGCGGAGTATTTAGAAATTTCAATTTTCCTACTCTAGAGTCTAACTCTAGAGGTTATTTAGATATAAATAATTAAATTATTTTAATTTACGAACTATATTAATATAAATAAAAAATTTAATAAAAAATTTATAAAAATTAATAATTTCTATAACTCTACTCACGAAATTATAATATTAAAATTTATAATAATAGAATTAAAGTAGAGTAATTTACGGGGCGGATTAATTTACTAAATAATAAACTCTTCTATAAATAATATATATATATATATAATTATAGAATAAAATTCGCTATAAATAGAATCTTTCTCTCTATTATTATTAATTAAAAAGAGTTATTTAGGGGAAGATTCGCTACCTCTATATAAAAATAATACTACGTTATTTAATACTACGGTATTATATAATTATTTTAGATATAGTAGTATCGTCTTCGAATTTTAACGAATTTCGTATTAATAATAGATCTAATCGAGATATAAAATTCGAGTTAAGTTTAGAGGAATAAATAGATTCAGATTTAAATATAAATTAACTCTAATAAATAATTCTATTTATTCGAATTTAGAGTACTAAGGTATACTCTAGGATTTCGAAGAATATTATTCATCGGCAAGTCCGGAAACCCCGATTTTTGCGTATTTTATACCGAAATTATATAAAATACTAGAAATGCGTATCTACTCATGTCCTGTATTCTAAATATATTATGTACCGATTAAGCAGCGATATTACACCGATTTAGCAACTTTTTTTTTTTTTTTTTGAACTTTGACTTTTTATAGTATCTAGACTAGGGCCCCTATATAGGAATATAAATATGTTACTAAATCTATTTCTAGCCTAGATTCCGAATTTTTAATTAGATTTTTACTAGCGTTGCCCTATAGGGCTATAAAGCTACTTTTAGGATTAAGTTTAGCGCTCCCGCGCAGACCTTAACTCTAACTTAAAAATCTTGGCGCCAAGATTTGCCAAGATTTGCCAAGGCTGCAAAATGCGCATTTTGCACCGATTAAGCAGCGATTTTGCAGAACTGTTTTTCCGGACTTGCCGATGTCGAAAAGGTTTTTAAAAGAGCTTTAGAGAGTTTTTGAAATCTATAAATATTGATTCTAAACCTTAAATAGGGAGAGCTTCGAGGATGACTTTAGGATATTCAGCTTTGAGGTTATCGAATTTTATTTTAGCGATAGCGAGTCTCCTAAGAAAACGCCTGGAGACGCCTGCTTACAAAGTAGGATAGATGAATAGATGACGTAGAGTATATCATATCACGTGACCGAAATCCTTTTGCGCTCAGAGCGCGTAATTGTGCCACTCTAGGCTGCTGCCAACTCTGCCAACATCTATATTCTGCTTGGCAAAGGATCACCATTCGCATGTTGCCCAAATCGAATTTTCCACTCGACTAAAATTTTCCAAATCTTTGGTAGATCTACCAAGCCGAACCCAAGGATGCCTCAACTCGATGACACAGGCGAGCACCTGCTCCACGCAGGACAAAAGGTTCAGGAAAAGGCAGGCGGCTTCTGGCGCGGATTCTCCGAATTTGCCCTTCAAGACAACGTGCTCGAAGTAGCCGTTGGACTCATGTAAGTTGTAAAAGCCCAACATTACAATTATATCCGCCAAACCGAACTAAAATTTTCTATTAGACTCGCAGCAGCCTTCACCACCGTCGTCACATCTTTCGTCTCCGACATCCTACTCCCCATCCTCTCCCTCCTCCCCTTCATCGACAGGAACTTCGATGAGAAATTCGCTGTCTTGAGGGGAGGCACGCATTATCACAAAAACGCGGGTTACAACACCATGAAGCAGGCACTTGAGGATGGTGCAGTGATCATGTCCTATGGGTAGGCGCTTCTCGTTCCTGAGCTCCGCGGCTTCGATGATTGACTTGACGTCGCCGTAGGACCTTTCTCGATAAGATCTTCAGTTTCCTCGGCGTTGCACTCTCACTCTTCATTATCGCCAATGTATATACATGGGCTTCGAACGACGCCATTATCAAGAATACGGTCAAGTGCAAGTACTGCAAGAAGAGGATTAGCGAGAAGGTATGGCTATTGATTCCCATGCGCTGGGCAGGGTTGGAACTTGTGTGCTGACGAAATCGTAAAAATAGGCTCAGCGTTGCGTAAATTGCACAAGCTGGCAGGACGGAAGGGAATAGTACTTGGATGAGACGGGTCTTTAGTGTATAGTGAATCTAGGGCTAGTGATATGACCAAACAATCCATCACGCTGGGCGTCAAGATAAGTCGGACTCTCGAGTGCCAACACACGTAAAGTACGGTCAACTTGAGCAGCAAACGGGATTTTTTAACGTGACCAATGTTAGTTTTGAGCGTATAACCTCTGCCCTGCGACGTAAGTAGATACAATTACCCAAGTCAGGCCAGGGGATCATAATCATATGAGACACGCATGTGCATCAGAGATAGACCATTCTTGCTCCCATCAATAATCAAGTCGATTTCTAGACTTCAAACATTCCTACCTAGCTATCTTAACCTACCCATGTACCAATCTCTGATCGTAACAACTACTCTCATGAAATCTCACCATCAACCTAAAATCATTCGTGCCAAGAGGTGCGTGTTATCGTCGCATGCAAGTCTCCCACCCAACGACTTTTCCGTCCCAATCGTTAGCAGCCTCCAAGGCCAGACGCCAGGTACCATTCCCAGCCATGTCGTAACGTGGAACGTTCAATATGATCCATCCGCGCACTCAATCACTCAATCACACCTGTAATCATTTGAGCCAGTCATCCAACTGCGTTGCTGGCTTCGAGCCCGCACGAGCAAGGACCCTTTCCACTTCCATTTCATCGATGACAGCTCCGCTTTGCGAGCACACCGCCTTCTTTTTGAGCTCAGCGCATAAATTATCCATATCAAACTCGTCGCGCTGGTCTTCCTTCAAATTTTTGATGCGAGACCTATCAAAAGGGATTAGTGGTTGTGCTTTGGCTTAGAAGTGGGAGGGTACGAACCAAAGCTTGTCGCAACCTATCATCTTCTTATTCTGTTCTTTGGGGACCACTTCCTCTGGTCCGCCATTCTTTACGACTTCGATTTCTTGCATCAGGTCCCTCTTGGGTTGTGGGCTTGTGAACTCTCCGGTGTTGTATGGGCTTCCAAAGTCTTGCAACGGGAAAGCATCGTTGAAAAAGTCTCCGAAGGTATTGTTGCTCAGAACATTATCCTGCGGATCCCTGTAGTCCCCAAAGAGTACGGGATCGAATTGTCCATCGTTCTGCTGCGCCATCCAGTTGAAGCCATTCACATCGGCAGCTGGCGAGTGAACGAAATTTGAAGGAGCTAGAGCGTTATTAGACTCTTTTGATATTGGAGGGAATGGATTGGCCGTTTTGTCGCAGGCTTTCGCCCATTCGTTGCAGAAGGCTTCCTTACCTCCTATATCATTTTGACGTTTCGTCTCTTCCTTGATCGTGTTCAACGTAGTCTCACTTGACTTTCGATTGTCGGGCGAGTCTGCAGAAGATTCTGGTGTAGTGCCGCACGATGAGTCGAGAGCACCATGTGACATTGACGATGAGGGTGAATTCACGGATATGGTAGAACCTTGACGGCCGTTTGCCATATGAGCTTGGCCATTGGTGCTGTTGATGCTGCCTTGCTTAGCAGCACCGTTTGCAGAAGGCACCGTGCTCCGAGGATATGATATGTAGTCTGCTGAGTTGCTGCGACTTGCGTTTTGTAGTATTGATGGACTGAAAAGCCCATTCAGCTCACTGAAGTCATTGCTGTTGAATTTGTTGGCAGGCGCCTTGTACGGTCCGCCATTGCCAAATAAAGGAGTGGCACCGTTTGTGCTTGTTGGTGACTTTGAGATTGTCGAACTGGATGAGCTCTTCCTCACTGCTGTAGGAAAGTTGGTACTTGATGCAGAGGCTGGACGCTGATTCAAGCTTGTCGGTGATGTTGTCTTGGCGATTGAGCCGTTGTTCAAGAATGAACCGGGAAGGTCGCCAAATTTGGGAAAGACAAAGGCGAAGTCGTTGCCATTGCCGTTATTGTAAAGACTTCGAGATTGGGTGGCAGATTGCGGTGGAGAGTGGCTCAGGCCAGTGTTATTCAGCGACAATCTTTTGCGATACTCTTTCAACTCCGTGTTGAGCTTTTCGACTTGTGCACGTAGCTTCCCATTTTCGTGGTTAGTCGTTTCGGAGGCCTTTTCGAGGTCCTCGACTTTGGTTTCGAGATCCTTAAGATGACGTTCTTTGCGCTCACGGAAGGCTCTCTGAGCAGCTCTATTCTGTGCTTTGCGTTTCTAATCACCAAAGTGTCATTAAAAAATGCTCGTAAAAGTAAGCCACCTGAACCTACTGTAGTGGGCTCGCCCGTCAATGGCTTCCGCCCAGGCTTCTTTGCACCTTTATCGACCCCCTCCCGTCTCTTGCTAGACCCCTCCTCTCCCTCCTCTTCCTCACTCGAGGCCTTCCTCTTATCGTGATGTTCGCCCTCTTCATGGTACTCTTCTCCAGGCAGATCACCAAAGAGCTGGTGGCCTGAGTTATTGTCCCAATCGAAGTCGCCGTCGTCTAAGTTGTAGTCTAAGAAAGGACTGTCATCGTAGCCGTTGAGTTGGCCGGAGCGAGGCGCTTGCTGGATTGGAGGTGTGTACATGTTCGTACCGTTCGCCATTGCCGAATTGTCCTTGTAATTTGGGTCGCTATTTGAGCGTGGGCCCGTGGGAATCCTGCTGCTGGAGTTAGGCTTGTTCGAGGACAAAGCCGTGCGGAGAAACCCCTCTTGATCGGGAGTCAATGAGAGATCTGGTCCAAAAGCTGTACCATTCATGGTAAGACTTCGTTTCCAATGCCAATGGTGAGAAGCTGTCGATGGATAGGGGCCACGATTGATGGACAGGTGACTGATTGTTTGGAAGAGTGAACTCAAGCTGACGGATCAGCCGACCCCGCCTTGAGTAGTTACTTAGCTTGTAGAAGATGCGACAATTGCGAAGTCAAGGACGACACTGCCAAACGGATGCTCGAGCCTGAGAGTTTGTTTAAGAAATGTGATGAAATGGAGCAGAGGTTGTAGGATGATGGTATAGCTTCGAGAGAGAGAGAAAGTTGTGGTGGGCCGCGATCGAAGACGACGGGCTGGCCGCTAGTTTGAACGTAGTGATAGGACCAATTGAACTCCTTTCCCTGGAATAGTCGGTGTGCCGCTGTTAAACGGTGATAAGGTGCAGGCAGCGAGGATGACGCTGAACAATAAAACAAGCGTCACGAAAGCAAGGGTCGAGGGCGGGATGCAGTCAGGTCACGATGGCCGCTGATGACGGGATTTCGTGCTCAGTTCGTGCTCAGTTCGTGCTCAGTTCACGTGTTTGTTTAGTGGTATTATCCGAATTCTGCTTCTGGACTGGTCAGCGGTACTGCAATTTAAGCGGTTGAATTTCTAATCAACAAAATGCCAAGACTGTATTATCGCTTATCGGGGCTAGCTCCGATCCTCCGCTATTTTGTCGGTCCGAAAGGTCCGTAGGGCGCTACTGCGTTAAGCCGCAAATCAACCAATCCCATTGATCTTGTCATATATTACTTTCCGCACATTCTCGACCTACGAGGCTGTAGTATAGCACATCCACATTCTGCTCTGCAGGCACAGCATCCTAAAGGGAAGGGAGAATGAGCAATCAAACCGCTGAGCTAGAAGGCGAGATCGCAGACTACAAGTCGCAGGCCAGTCCACTTGCTTCCAGACTCTTTCAACTGCATACTAACGTGCTGCCATATACAGTTAGATATAATCCAGTCAGGCCTGCAGGCCGACCCAGAGAATGCAGAGCTGCAAAACCTCAAGACGGAGCTTGAAGAAGTCATTTCCCTCACCGAAACAGCGATCGCAGAGCTAAAGCCAGCTTCAGCACCAGCCCCAATTAGGAAGCCATCGCCCTCAGCAGTAAAAGAAAAATGGTCAAAGGAAAACCACCCAGCCTTTCAAGCAGGTTATCGCAAACCAACTGCACCTCAAGAGCCAGTGGATGAACCGCAGGCACCTACCACATTTTCAGTAAATGACACTGTACTTGCGAAATGGAAGTCAGGAGACAAGTCCTTCTACCCCGCCAGAATCACATCCATCACTGGCTCTTCGAGCAAGCCGGTCTACATCGTCACCTTTAAAAATTACTCAAATACAGAGACCCTCTCAGCACATGACATCAAACCGATATCAAGCGACTCCAAGAAGCGAAAGGCTGATGGACCTCCAGGAATGCCGGCCGCACCGTCCTCACCTGCGAATACCAATGTGATCTCTGCAGCGGCGAATGTTGACCCAGCGCTAGCCATACAGGCGAAGAAGGAGCCGAGTAAAGTCAGCGATGGACCAACAAGACCAGCGAAAGTACCAAGGAAGGTGAAAGCGAATAAAGAGCTGGAAGCTGGCAAGAACAAGTGGCAGGAGTTTGCAACGAAGGCCAAGACGGGCAAGGTCGCGAAGAAGGAGAGTATGTTCCGGACGCCGGACGGTGTCAATGCGAGAGGTAAGCTCATCTTCCCACTAAAACTATGTATCTGGGTTTTACTCACTCGCAGACAGTGGGCTTTACAGGATCTGGACAGCAGATGCGAAAGGATCCAGGAAGGAGTCGACACATATACCAACAAGGCGCGGAGGAGGAAGGTTACTAATCCGTGGAATGTTACTGGGGGCTTTTGAGTACAAGGCTTGGTTATTGCAGGTTCACTAGACACGTCCATATGCTGACTTGATGTGGTGTTCCTCGGACTATAGATCTGAGGCGTCCATTGAGACGCCTTGCTGCTGAGATAACTGCAATGAAACCTGGTTCGCCCATACTTTGATGTCGTGTGCAGGCTAAAATTGTATGTACAGCAGGGTCTACCACCAAACAAAAGGCTTGTCCCTTAAAGATTGAAGGTATCATGGCGCAGCAGTACCGCTTTCCCTGTCTTTCAACTTGCTCCTTATGATTCATGTCCGGTTTTGTTTCACCTTATCTTACTCAAGTACTTACACGAGTCTACTTCGATTAAGTCGAATTGTCACTTAACGATGCAATTCGTTTAGTAATTTTGAAAGACTCTCGCAGAGTTGCAGGGAAGCTGTGTGACCCTTCAAATGCTGTGAGCAATATGAGACGAATAATGACGTATAGACGCTACTAAAAATACAATAATGTACGCAGGTACTCTCGTAAGTACTCAAACACTTTAGCCGCATAGGTGTACTACACACCACTCTATTCTCTTTACCCCAAGCGCCGCCTCACCACAACACTACCTGGTATCAGCAGATACAGGACGTCAAAAATTCTCAACCAGTGAGTATCTTCACTATTTCTCAAACATCCATCCAACCTTAGGTGCTTGGATTCGCCGCCGACTGCAACGTCACGCCATCTAAGTACGGAATACTCACACTGCCACCGACCAGGTAATTGTTCTGACAGTCGATATTCAGCGCATTCATCGCGATTCCAATATTAGCGCAACCCGCGCATTGCTTTGCATAGCCAGGAGCACCACATAGTTCCACAGAGGCCCCGCCAGAGGCCAGAGGGCTTTATCAACACTCCGCAATCTCCAGAAATGGGGGTGCAGCAATTATCGTTATTGTTGCCGTTGCCCGCCTGCGTCAGCTGGGTTTGGATTTCCTGGTAATCGGCGTGACGGTGTTGGTCGCAGGCGGCTGGTTTCCTGTCGGAGCGGGTGGCTGAGACTGAGCTGAAGAAGAAGGCCTGGGGGCTGAGGGGGCACGCCAGGATTACCAGGATCCTCATCGTCACTTGCAAGTCTTGCTGCATTGTTTGGCCAAAATAGGCTTCCTGTTAACAAACGTTAGTCCGTTTGGCTTGGTCGTCTCTCTCGCGGTGACCTGGATTGAGTGCTTACCCCGGCGAGCCAAGCATAATCTTGAGCGTTGTCCCCTTTTTGGAAGTCTTTGAGCTTGAAACAGTCATAGGCGCCTCTGGCCTCATCAACGATGGCAATCCTACCTCGCATATAATCTATTGTCAGACAGTGGAAGGTCTGATGCGAATCAAATGGCGTCTTACGCAGCATCTCCGATCTTGTCGTAGTGGCTGGAGAGCGGTGCATCAGTAGGACGATCAACTGTTTGGAATGAACCGACTCACGTCATCTCATCAATAATCTCATCGGTAATGATCTCATTTTGGCTGAGCAGGAATCGTCGAGACTATCACACTTGATCTCTGACTGTAGTGACCGTTTCAGTCCGTATGGGCAGACATGGAACGCTCCAGTATTAGCTTTTGTATATGCAGCTTTGTTGTCCGTGCAGATATTGTCGAAATCTTTTCGGTCGCAGACCATACCTGCGATAAGCTTATTGGCATTGGTACGATCTGCGCATCCCTACATCTCTTCCTCCATCCTGTCCTCCTTCTTTCCTGTGTCATACGGGATTTTCTTGTTCTTTGACGTGGCTTCCAACATACTCTACGCCGTGTTATTGACAGATTCATAACGTTGTTTGCTGTGAGATCGCTCGCCCATCCCTCTTTCCATCTTTGATGACCATGCCAACTATACAGCCTCGAGTTGATTTGGAGCTTCTAGCAGACCATTTCTGTTTTCTCTCAGGAGAATAAGAATTACTATCTGGCTCAAATTCCGGCATCATTACGAAGAAGCAATCACCGTAATCACTACAGACTCTATCTTCGACTCGGCCACGACCTTCACCAAGAGTAGGATGGAAATAATCGACATCGAAACAGGCGAAAAGGTACATTTTCCCGCTCAGAGTTCGGCCGACGAGGATACCCGCTTGGGGGAAACGACTCTGACCTTGGAGCCGGAGAGGGGAAGTTATTTTTCTGGAGTACCTCTCCTGAGTTGAAGTGGCGCAAATATCCTTTCGACAGCTCCGGTCTTTCTCCAAACACGAAATATACCGTCATGTATCGCAACCACGGTTTTACGGAATGGTCACCGGCGCAACAAGAATCGCGATCACACGTCGAAGTGCAATCTGAGCCTATTGCGGTAAATTTACTCAACGACATGGCTCCTAAGTTTACTCCTCATCATTCTCTACCCCCAAAGACTCCTGTCACGTCTTCTTTGTCAACGTCTACACCAATCTCTTCATTGTCGGGCGTCCCGAGTCTCACCATCTTCCTTGATTGGAAATTGGACGGCGACAGACCCATCTGTGCGTTAATGACTCAATCAAGGGGTCACAACATCGGCGTCGAGATCCGCGATCCTGAAAGGATGGGTAGGCGCATCGGACCTCCGTCTGATTGGGTATGCTATGATGAAGATGAATCACTACCGGAAGAGGAAGCATTGTTGCGGCTCGAAAGGCGGATTGCTTTTCGACAGTCATATACTCTTGCCGTTAAGAAGAAAGGCAACCGATTGCTCAATGCGGATACATGGAACTTGGTGAGTGGGAAGACCTACGACCATACTCCGAGGGTATCCAAAGGGCGATGGCTGTACGAAGACGAGTTGGGGGCCGCGGTGTTGCAGGATAAGGCGAGGCTGAAAGCGATGCTAAGTGAAGAACCTAGATTGGAATGGAAACCTGAGTATCGGGCTGCAATCCTCGCAAACTGAAATCTTCCATTCATTGAGCGATACCAGCGATCAAGGTGCCCTATACCATAGATCTGATTTCCATCACACACGGTCGGCTTGTCAAATTCGACTTCATTCTCCTGCATCATCTACGTCGAATACACGGTGCATACCTTCCAATCACTGCGTGTCTTATGTCCCGTATCTTCGCTTCAGCCGGCTTCATACGGGACTATGGTTGGATGACGTTCTGTATCCCATGAGTTGGCGACTATAGGGTTCGTTGTCTTCGTTGACTCGCTATCGCTAAAATAAGACACGATAAAGGCCCTAAAGCTTCCCCGGAGTTACCCCGGAAAATCCCCCTAACTAGGTCAATTTGATATACATTTGATAAAAGTCTTCGAAATTCTAACAATTAATCCTTATATTATCGCGCTTTAGCTGGTCTATTTAGAGACTTAAGAAGTGATTTCATATTCTCGGAAAAAGAACCCACTACAAGTTCATAGAATACTTTATCTAGATTTATGATGATCTATACGACTTGCTTATATATATTCTTTTCACCGCGCAGTGCACAAGAAGGTCACTCTTCCATTGGCATCATATCTTCCTCCTGCTCTTCCACGTGTTCTTGATCCTGGTCTTGATCCAGAGCTGTTCCCAGCTCATGGTACAAAAACTCCGATCTGCTTAGATCCCGAATTTCCTCCCACCGATCGATCTTCTCGCGACTAGACTCCTCACAGTCATATACACTGACGCTCTCCCATAGGTCATCTGGTCGCGCATTCCACTCATCAATATCTACCGACTCAACCTCTTCCGCTTCGCAGTCTGGGGTTGTGATACCGTCCATCCAGTTGTAAAGCCAACTCCAGTCGCGTGAAGCCTGATACGCAATTACCTCATTTGCAGGCGCACTCTGTGCTTCCCATTCGCCCAGGGGGCCGGCAAGGACTGGCTCGCCCCAGTCTGACTCGACTGCTCCCAAGACTACTGCCTGTAACTTGGCCTGCTTGTATGCTTCATCGGCATCTATCAGATTTCTTGTTATTCGCTGGCCATAGGCTAGAAACTTTCTATCAAAGTCACTTTGGTCGTCTGGAAGGTCGCCACAGTCAACACACTCCCTGTACACTTTTGCCTGATCGTGATAGTACGCTCGGTGGCCATCGAATTCATATTGGGCTTTGTCAAGGTCGTCCATGAGCTGGAAAAGCTCGTTCCGGGCAGCTGCACGCTCGATGTTCTCCTTTGGGTCAGATGCAACGCTATCAGCGTCGGGTATTGCGTGATCGTCCTGTTCCGTTGCGTTCATCATTGGCCCAACTTCCTCGTCTAGGTGGGGTGGCTCGACGAGTTTTGCTTCTTCAAAGACCTGTGCTAGGAGAGTATGCGAAGCCTCTCTTGCGAAATCGAGGTTCGACTTGAAGATTTCCAGCCTGCGAGCAAGCGCATTTCGTCGTGCATACGCCTCTTGCATGTTGCATTCTTCCAGTTCAAGGAAATCCTGTAGGTCCTGCGCGGTGTCTTCGCCTGCCTGCTCTAGATCCGCTCTTGCTTTCTCAATCTGCTCTTTGGCGTATTGGATCTCTTTCTCGATATCGTCATACGAGCTTTGATGCTTCCGAAGGATTTGCACTTTGCTGGCGATCTTCTGCGTGATTTCAACCATCTCCTCCGTGACGACGAGACCAAGGCAGTCTTGGCCACCATTCCGATGCACGAAGATACGGCTTGGCCCCTCTATTGGTAATGGAAGGTCTGGATCCAGGTTTGATTCCTGGTCTTCCAGATGAGAAGACTGCGTAGTCTCGGCATGGCTTGGTCCTTCAGACCCATCGATGTGTTGTATTGAGGAATTGAATGATCCGTTAGTTGCGATCAGGGGATGTAGACTTGCGGTCTGAGACTCGAGGTCAGTCTGTGAGTCATCAGAACCACGGAGTAATTTCGTAAGTATATGCTCGGGACCAAAGATTATGCCGAGTGTCTTCTCTATAAAATTGCGAGCGCGAGTAGCCATATTTGCGGATGCTGAAGACCTGACTCGATATTGGCGTTGATTAATGGACGAAGATTGAAATAAGAAAAACGATGAAATGCTTCTGTGCAAAATTATTGTCCTTGTCATGTATTCAGGGTGAACAGTGTTGGAACCAGCAAGCCAAATAAGAGGCATTCACGTCTGAAAGGCGCCGTTGTTTGCATTGTATATCTTCTTTGTGGGACCACCACAATGAATCTATGTGTTCTAGAATTTGTGTGGATAAACTTCCACTGCTATTTCTTTCATCGCTAATCAGCTGTGAAAAATAATACTCCGAAAGATTGCAGTAGCAAACAGAACTTTCTTTGTTCATATTTGGTCTACGTCGGGCTAGCGTGACAAAGAAACCACGATAGGGCTCGCAATGGATCAAAGTGTCTTTGACGGATAATGGCATTGTCTGGTTACTCTGTGGCTTCGTAATTGCACTCACAATGCAGTTTTCGCTGTACAGCACGTCTGTCTTTGAACGGACTCGTCCCATTGTTGTTCCGTGGTCTATGATCATCGTCTGGATATTAATCTTCCTCAGCACCTTTACTTCGATCTTTCCTCTACACCCTCAGCTCTGCATACCTTCACATTATTCACGTACATAGCACACAGTCTCTAAGCTGATCACAGACATCTACCAAACAACAACTCTTAGCAACATGGAAGCACTCGGCGACTGGTACACGAACAGTCGGGGTCCTCTGACTGACAATGATTCCCGTGCTAAACCCATCTCGGGCTCTGGAAAACACCGCACGCTCAACGGCAATGTGCAGAATCAGAGTCATGTAGGAGTGCTGACTCCAGGCAATGGCAATGGCAATAGCCGCATACCCAACACCAATGCTCCAAATCAGGGCCCATGGCGACAAGGGAAGTTTCTTACTCCGCAGAGGAACCAAAGCCATGCGAATACAGCACCAAACCAGCAATATGAGAACCCCTTCAAGCCTCGAAAACAGCAATCCAGTGGTCTCTCAGTGGCTTTCCAAGCTCAGGCCCTTGCTCCCGTGGGACGAGAACGATGCGACAACTTCGCAGAACCTAAAAGCCACTGCCCGAACGCCACATCCCAAGCTTCATTGTGGAACCCCGAGAGGCCTACAATCGTGTTCAACAAGCGTACAGTTCAGCTTAGAAAAGGTGAATTCGAACGAGGCATGATCATCAACGCTCCAGTCTTTCACGAGGATTCGAACCCAAGTGAATCAGTGGGAACCATCAACGCATCTTTGTCTGCCTTCGCACACGTCTATGGCAAACCCCGTTACTTGATCGTAACAGGTCTATTTACGACCACTTACCAGGTGGTGCCTGTGTTCTCCCACAACGGAACAGGCTTGAAAGGGAAAGAGAACTATGAGCATGAGTTCGTGAGCATCAACGATGGCCGTAATCGCGGCAACTTCGAAGCCTTGTCTGATTATGAGCCCCTAGTTACCACCGGTAAAGGTGGCATTCTCAGGAGAGATAGTGTGGTGCATTTCGTCAATCCGATCTCGAGAAGATACGAGCTGAAGGTTGAGTTGCACGGCAGTCTGTTACCAGCTTCCACAGATCGACTGGCTCACTACATTACCGAAGCAGCCAAAAAGGGAATGGGGATTTGAGTCGATAAGGCTGGACGAGAGAGCACGGAACGAGGTATGTGGACCGTGAGAAATTGCCTGCTAATTTGGATTCCTGAGAGTATAGCCATGAAAACACACAAAAACAAAAACCGAGGTACGAAATTAGTTAACAGAGCGAGTAAAGGAGGTACGTCGCACGTGGATAGTCGCTTGCTGATTTCGAGATCCAGAACTATAGCTATACGAGACAAGAAAGAGACGGGGGCTTGAATAGGTGTAACACATGGTAATACGTACCATTTTGATTTGCACTCATCCTAGAGATACTCTTAGATCTTATACACAGATGATAACATATATCATGTTCTTTGCCGTTTGAATCTTCTAAAAGTGCCAATGAAAATGTGAGAACACGTAATAACTTACTCCAATTCTCTGTCGGGCCGTCTACCGCAATTGCAAGGTGAACTTAGCAATTTTGAAGCCCTGCTGTACTATTGTAAGATACTCTCAGGATTCAACAGCCCTAGAGCCCCTTAGACCATGGTGATATGCATAGCCTACAGCATTCTCTCAGTATGATCTCTTTTAACATGCCTAATCATATAAAAGGCTCAATACGTTACTCAATAACATCTATAGAATGTTGGATGCTTTCATGGTTCAGACTATTCAAGACATGACTGGCGTAGATCTCAGAGCAGACTTTGGCAATAGAAATCGTCGTCATCCTAGGTGAGCTCGCGTGACACCTTTCGCTTTTCAACATGGTTCTAAAGGTGTTTTAACACAGCCTCATCAACCCACCGAGCATGCCGTTCCCTGCACAAGTAGACCCTAAATACATCTCATTATGCTTGCCGACACAAGTCTTTTTCTACTCATGAAAGCTCAAACGTCCTGGCTATCGAGCAACAAACCATCAAAGAGACACGATTACTCCGACGCGGTAAGTTGCTCCAATGAAATTTTTTAATGGCTGCGATTTTATTTGATCATATCTACGAATGCTTTTCTACGCGGCAGCAAAATAAGCATTATTTGGAGATGTTGGCTCGTCAAATTCATAATTTGTTGCCCAAGTCTTGAAGCAAAAAAAGCGCTACAGACATCTCATTCCTCCATTGGCCACAGGTTCTCTTCCTGCTCATAGCTCGCCTCCATCGGCGACGCATCATCTTCTTGCGCTTCCTTCAGACCCCCAGCCATACCCTCATCTTCCGGGCCCCTAGGTCGCATCTCGTCCCAGAGCTCGAAGTTATCTCGATGGTCTTCTTGACGATCAACGGCACTAATGCTGTCCCACATATAGTCCAACCTTGCATTCCAATCATCGACCTCGACGTCCTCTCGACAGGACTCAGGTGCACCAAGGTACTCCGTCTCTGCAAGACTGTCGATCCAATTCTGGATAGAGCTCCAGTCACGCGAAGCGTTGTACTCCCGCCACTCGCCCGACGTCATACTTGGTGCTTCATATTCGCCATAGTCGAGATCATCGCCCCAGTCAGAGCCGACTACGCCAAGGGCTTTAGCTTGTCTTTTCTTGGCTTTAAAGGCCTTTTGAGCTCGCATCAGGCGAGTCGTAGCCTTTCGGTTGTTATCGAGGAACATGCAATCGAAGTCGCTGCGAGCCAGAGAACATTCACCATCCGCAACTGCAGCCTCGTACTGTTCCGCTTCTTCTTCGTACACCGCGTCTAAATTGCTGAATATGCGTTCAGCTTCTTCAAGTTCCTCAGTACATTCTCCCAGCTCTTTCCATACGCCTTTGCGGAACAGTGCTTCCTCATCATCCAAGACCAGGCTCTCAGCCTTTGGACTAGTCGCACCGTTGTTAGCCTGTTCAGCTACTTCTGACTCTGGTTTGGCTTCAGGTTCAGGCTCGGGTAGCTCGAGCAATCCAGCATTCCCTAGTATTTCGAGAAGAAAAGTATGGGAGGCCTCTTTAGCGTGGGCGAGATTATTTTTGAAGATATTCAGATCTCGAGCTAGATAGTCCCGTTTTTCACATGTACTCTCCAGAACGTCTTTCCAAAATTCGAGTTGCTTCTGGAGATCTTCGGTATCGTCATCTACAGTGGTGGCTTCCACTTTTGCTGTGGTCTCCTCGATGTGGCGTTCTGCGCTCAAGATATCTTTTTCGATGTTCTCACATGTTTTTCCGTGAGCTCGTAATTTCTTTGCCTCGTTGACAACCTTCTGTGTCCTAAAGACTAAATCTTCGGTAATGAGCAAGGCAAGACGCTTCTTGTCGCCCCCATGCTGCAGGATAACCCGCGTAGGCTCGTCTAACGGCTCGACGTGCGAGTCTGGATCATCAGAGGGAACATAGTCCTTGAGGGTGTCTTGGCCTGTAGGCAAGAAGGGCTGCTCTGTTGTTGAATGCATGAACTGGCTGCTCCCTTGATTTCCATCAGGCGGCAATGTTGTGTATTGGCATTCGAGGTCAATGTCATGTTGCATTTCTTCATCTGACTGCCATAATATTCTAGTGAGTAGGGGCGAGGACTTAATGATTAGGACTATCGTCCTCTTCAAGAACTCAGCGGCGCCTCTGTCCATAATTCTTTCGGTCTGTTGTTACTGGATTGATCGAAGGCAGTAGATGATCGGTCCTGATTTCGAGCAAGATTTCCTGATAAATCAAGCAGAATCTTGGGTCGGAATAAACTATATGAGCTTCTGGGGATGGATCTTTGTCGGGATTCATATTTCTCCTTTGTTAGATACTTCACGACAACGCTACAAATAGTAAAATTTCTTTGAGAGCCTTGTTCATTTGCTAATGATAACCATTTCCCCTTCAATGCAGTCTGCCGCAGTAAAGCAGTTTTCTTTGTCGTTTTTCACACGCTTCGAACTCTAAATGTTATTCCTTCGACAAATAGCACATAATTTCGTATGTACCATTGGTCTGTACAGGCTTTGTTTTATTTATGCCGAGAATAGACAATGCCACCCTTTGTTAGGCAAGCCCAAGCTCATTGTCGAGTTGCCTCCTCATTGTCCGTTGCCACAATGCTATGGCCGATATCTAGAACTAGAGGTGTATTTCTTCTCCGTTCAGGATCCTCTTTCTTACTACTCATCCTGCAAGTTCCATCCCACCAGATCCCATACCGCTACCGGACTCGTCAGCCATTAACTTATCTCGCGTTTGATAGCAACCACATACCTGGATACTCATCGGCTTATACCGGCATAATGAACGGAATCAATTGGCGGGACAAGCCTCCCAAACCAAGTGCCGCCCCAAGCAAAATTGGACCTTCAACGTATCAAAACACCATATCGAAAGCACGAGGGAAAAGCGCTTTCAACCAGCCACAAAACCAGATTTTTGCATCTTCTTCACGAGCCCCCTACCAGAATTCCCAGTCTCAAGCAAGATCTACGTGGAATCCAAACCGGCCGGAGGTTGTATTCAATGACCGCAAGGACTACATGCTGCCGCATGAGTTCGAACGAGGAAGTAAGTATCCTTTCCTCCTTTTCGAGTCGTTCGCTCTATCCCCTGTTTGAAAGGAGAAATGCTGACTCCCAATTGGTGTAGTGATTATCAATGCACCAGTAATGCAGGAAGACTCTCAAGGAGGTAAGTCAAAAGCTAAACCCGAACATAAATCGAAGTCAGCATACTGCGACGTCATCACGAAGCCCTACTTCCTGATAGTAGTTGCCAAGTACGCATCTCATTATTCAGTCGTACCTATTCATACTCGTAAGTCCGATTTCCCCAAAGAATATGTTGAGCTGCGAGACCGAGATCAAGAGTACTCTACTCTCAAGACATGTCTCAAGGCTCATCCATCGTCTTGCAAGAGCTGTGCTAACTCGAAAACTCTGTAGATGAGAGGAAGGGCCTCGTTGGTAAGGAACACTATCAGCACGAATTCGTGAGTCTCCGAGATGGCAATATTAAGGAGCGAAACTTTGAGCAGTTGTCGAATTATGCGCCTCTTGTTACTGACGGTACAGGTCATCGCATGGACCCTCTCAGCACGGTACACATCACCAAGCTTCATCAGAGAAGCTATGACCTACCTGTACAAAGACATGGAACTCTCACGAAAAATTCAACAGGCCGCTTACTGGAATGGATAAAAGCTGAACAAGTGAAAGGGCTCGGGTTCTGATCCTGTCCTGACACAGCATCGAGGAATGGGTAGGTTGGCAAAATCCGCTTTCGTGGTAATCCAGGGAGCTTGCGTCGCCATAATTCTGAAAGAAATGACAGAGAAACCCCGAAGAACAAAGGAGCTGCGACTGCGGCGGAAAGTACGTTAATCAGCTGGAAACTGAAGGAAATCTTTGTCTTGTTGAAAACATTGTTCATGGATTTCGCACATAGATGTCAGCGTATAGAGTATGCATTCACACCTTACTTTGTTCGTACTTACCTCTTGTATTTTTCTAAAAAGACCATATCTGAGCGCAAAATTCGTCCGTTCGTTCGGAATCATATCAAAATTCGACGCATAGGTCATATTTCCCGCTCGTTATATTCATTATTCTGGCCTCTTTATCGTCGGTACCAATAAATGGATCACTAGGTCTTTCTCTGTGCGTAAACTCTGCTCTGTGCCGTCCTACTCTTTCAAGCAATGCACTTTTGCGGGGTCAATAAGAGCCGCTGCATGAGGACTAGATAATTGACCATCACAAGGTTAAAGCTAAGATCTCCCTAATGGTCTTATTCAAATTTTACATGCTTATACCAAGGGTGTTCTTCTTTGAACCCCAGCACCTCTCTTGCTTTTCTATTGCTTAAAGGCGCTTCAAACTCACCCAATTCCCGCGTTATGGGCGTATCAGGGCATGCCTCTTTCAGATATTTGGCCGTTGGGACCTTCAGTGAAGATGTGGTATTCGTAGCATTGAACACCTGGAAGCCCAGTCCATCTTTTTTGATACACAGATCACAGATCTGACCCAAGTCTCTCGCATCGATGTAGCTCCACGCATTTCGTTTCCTCGTCTCTGGTTTGTTCACGTACTCTGGGAAGTCGCTCTCGTATTCATGTGGCTCGATGACATTTCCTATCCTCAACGCGTAGATATCGGTCCCTGGGAATCTCCTCGCGAAGCTTCGCGCGCAGCGTTCGCCGCACAGCTTACTCGTAGCATAGGTGTCCATTGGATCTGACGTCCCAAATGTCAGCAGCTTCCCCTCGGTAGTACCAAGAATGGCTCTCACCGCAGTCATAGTCCTCTTCCAATGGGAAGGAATGGTAATCACTGTCTCCTTGCGTAAAGCATACCCCGTAAGTCGTCTCTGAACTGGCAATGATGACCTTCTTCACACCAAGTTTACACGCGGCCTCGATCACATTGTATGTACTCAGCACATTCCCTTTGAAACATTCATTATCAGGCACAAGCAGGTTCCTCGCATACGCCGCAAAGTGTATGACCGCATCTATTGGCCCAACTGGCACCGTGTCTGAATGACGAGGCTGAGAGTAGTCATTTAGGTGGAAGTGTGAAGTAAAGGCATTGAACACCTGACCAGCATCCGTCAGGTCGGTCTTGAGGGTGTATACAGAGGGGTTGGGAAGGGGCGTTAGGTCCAGATTCAAGACCGAATGACCACGCGATTGGAGGTAGGGGATGACATGACGGCCGGCTTTGCCAGAGCCACCAGTGAACACAATACGCTTTCCTGCTGTAGCGGCCGCCATCGTGAGTGTGACATGAGAAAGAGTGAGGACAAGACAGAGCGTAAACTGTGATGTATGACATCCACGTCATGGTCAAAATGGAAGTCAATGATTGCCCCGGAGCAGCCCCGGAGCCGTCCCCGGGAGATCCCCCTATTTGCGCCTAAACCCCTTTTTTGGGAGCCCTTTAGGGACTCGCTGGGTGGCTCGCTTAGGGTGCCTCTCATTGGATTCCATTTTGACACATGACGTGACATGCCTTTAGCCGAAAAGCTTAGCGCGTACCTCCTAGACTCTCTCTGCATTTCCCTAAAACCCACTTTTTCATTCGCTTGAGCAGATATTGCTAATATCTCCCTAAGATGGGTCTTCATATGCGACGAACTACGGCGAAACTTGGTAAACAGAGCGGCTTTAGTTTCATTCTTGTATCTAGAAAGTACCTTGCGAGCGCAAATAGCCGAGACTTCAGCGTGTTCCCAACCCAGCGAGTTTTGGAGTCAGTATAATGCTGGCTTTACTGTAGAGTATGCATTGTGCCACTTGCTCTACGCTTTCTTCCATGCACTCAACCTGATGCCTGCCTTTTTGCACGCTTCTTTCGTTTCCTGATTCAGTGGATCCTTATCCGCCAGGCAAACCTCACGGAGATTGGGTAAACGCTTTTCCTTAAACTCAACCAGATCTGCGAACATCCCTGCAGTGTCCTCCGTTGACCGCCCACCAAGCAACCCGAACGTTTTGGCCGAGGCTGGTAAAAAGTCCACAAGCCGCTGGATCCCTGCTAACTTCTCGCATTTATCCGGATTTTTCGCACCCGATGTAAGCCCCTCGATTGTCTGGTCCTTTGTCTGGATGGACGTTCTTGACTCTTCCACCTTCTGAAACAACATCGCAGAGACCAATCGGATAGTCTCCAGAACCTCGAATGACCGCAGAGAGTCAAGAAAGGGCTCCCCATCTTCGAAGTTTTCATACTTCTCAGGCCGTTCCATGTTCAAAATAAGGTGAACGAGAGTTCGAGCAATATTTCGTCAAGGCTGCAAGGGTTCCACGGGGCTCCAAACATGATGGGGTGTGAGGGACACAAGAATTGAAGGTAAGTTTGAAGCTCTGCAAGGATCTCACACCGCGTAGGCAGGCGGAGAGACTGTTGGAGTCGATTGCACAGTTGTTAAGATCAATCTCGATCACCTCTGAGCTGCCATCCTCATAAGGCCAAGGCTCGTCCTGGCCTTCGATGTAGCTTACCTTAAGTCGACGCATGGATGGTATGAGCATAGACTTTGCCAATATTCCGGATGACGGGTAGGAATCATTGCCATCACCTTGCATATTGAGCTCGGCGAGCCACTTATTGGCTTCGGCAGAATCCCCCAGAGATAGGCTTTCGTGGATTCATGGACCTTGGATATGATTCGGTCTCCATATTCCTCGATGACCTCAAAGATCATAAGCTGGGTTTTCTCGTCTTCATTAGCGTCAACCGAATCGTCCAATTCGTCGTCCGAGACCTCGCCAAGGTACAAGATCCTTGGATACAGCGTATTCTGCTCATCCAAAAGTAATTCCCCCAAGCACAGAATTGGATAAATCCCTTTGATTCATCAGACCAACTAGATCTATTCATGTCTCGAAGGACAATGGAGGAATATTGAGCTCTCTTATGTTTGCAGCGTCTCCGTCGGGTTCCACCGAGAATATCAAGGAACTTGCAACATGAGGAAAAGGTTTCAATATCATCAATGTCCACATTGTCGATGATGTGGAGGAGTATCTCGTTGGAAAGCCAAAGAGAGTATGCATATTGTCTGAGTGCTGAGTGTTGTCTGGAGAAAAGAGCCTTGTGAGCGATAGGCTTCTCGAAGAGATTCGACGGCGTGTAGATTTCGGGGTTGTCAAGAATTTGAGGTTCAAATGGGTCGCGATCGATGGGGGTTCTGGGCGCCAGAGAGCTTTGATATAGTGAGAGATCTGTGGAACGTAAGACTGTGATCTTGCATGAGATAATGGAGCTGCATTGAATTATGAGGCTCACCAGTGTGTTAATCAGTTTTTGCCCAAAGCAAAAGAGTATTGATTCGAGTGTTAACTATGGTACGAAGTAATGTAAGGAAGTGAGGGCGGAGAGCTTAGTGACGCATTGATGGCACTCGGAGTTGAAGATGAGGTGAGATTGTCTCACTTATCAAGCCATGTGTATTTTGAGTGAAATTCACTTTCATCATGTGCGCTAAGCCGCCGATCATCTCCTTGCTACCTTCACTTCTACTTTGGATAATACATTGTTTTACGTCTGAATTAATAGGTCACCGTAAGCTGAATCGACTTGACAATCCAGGACCTTCTTGCCAAATAGCAGACTTGGCATGACAACAGGCAAGTAACATAAACTCATCCAGAACCTAAAGAACGCTTGAGCTAGTTTCTGAAGTGCGTAATGATAGACGACATCTAGGCAAGCTATCAAGACAAGTGGCAATTGTAAAGACCACAGAGCTCGAGCACCACAAAGAAAGTGTGTAGGGCAGCAGCCACTTGAATGTTAAAAGCTCAGATTCAGTTGACAACAGCTAAATGGTGAGTACGTGAATGGGCAACAAGCTCTATTCGGTGCTTCAGTCGACGGAGTTTCGTGTGTATTACCACTCAACACTCAAAAGTGCAGGACGTTTGGTGCTGATGAGGTGATGATCTGACGGTAAGAAACTTGGCATGCATCACATCCCTGAGGCTATACAGCTGGTCTTCGTTTTGTCTGAAGTCTTCATATAGTACACACATAGACCTCTTGTACTGATCGCATTGCATTTACCATATGTCGTAGCACAAATGAAAACCAGGTTGGCCAAGTAAAACAACAAGGGCCGGCCGGCGCTAAAGTAGTCTTCTCACGTGACCAAGTTTACGGAAATCCCAGGGGTAAATTCTGTTGAATGCTCTACATGTCTATTTTCTGGCTCTTTGTAGCTGAAGAATGCCTTCAGAACCCCAAACCGCGAGGGTGAGCTTTCTCGGCCTGCCTGCAGAGTTACGAAACGAAGTGTACCGCCACCTACTCCTGGCTCGACGCACCAAAAGACACTTCGGGCTAGGTTTTGCGAGCTACAGCCTACACGTTACAATCCTCCGCACGAACCAACAAATTCATAATGCTTTGGAATGTGAGGAACGACTTGGTTGTTTATCTATGGAGGTTTGCTGCTACTTATGGTATATGCCAAGCATAGTAGGGCTGAGGCTGATATCCAACGCTCCCCTATCAACGAAAAACCGTATGTGCTGGTGTAGCTCCCCTTGAATCCATGTCCCGTGTCGTATTTATGTATATCCTGCTTTTAAGCCTCATTAAACCCGTAAACCTCTTTCGTTCGTAGGGAAATCGGGAAGAGTGCTGTGGATATGTTGACGTGCCTGACGTACAGGGCTTTGGTGTATGGCCGGTACTCTTTGCGTATAGGTATCTGGGCCATCCTTCGGCTCCCCTAACGCTGGCCTACGTGCTCCCGCTATCCTCCTCTATCCTCCTAGCCCTTTGGTTTCAGGCCCCGTAAAGACTATCCCGCTCTGGCCGGCCTCGTTTCCTGCGCCGATCGGATACCGATAATTCCGATGACTCGTATCTGGCCTTCTGGCTCTGTCTAAAAGATGTCGTGGTCGATATCGTAGGAGGGAGGTATCTTATTTCGGGATGATCTTCGAAATAGTGGAAATCGCTCGTCGAAGTCGCGTGTTGCTTTAGGGTAGAATTAGACGCAGCGGACGTCGACCCCGTAGCTTGTGCTTGAATACGACGTACAGACTAACGTGTCTATACGAAGGAAGTCGCCTCTGGTAGTAACGCCGTGCGTCAAACCGGGCTCATAACCCTTTGGAATGTGAGGAACGACTTGGTTGTTTATCTATGGAGGTTTGCTGCTACTTATGGTATATGCCAAGCATAGTAGGGCTGAGGCTGATATCCAACGTAATGAGGCACTCAAAATCTTCCATGAGAACAGATTCATTCGCATTATAACACCGTGGTTGAGTTTCAAGAAGGATGTTCTTATTCAGGGCAAGTTCCCACTCATTGCGGAGGAAAAGGCGAGCTTCTGCAAACTCTGGCACATGAAAATGGTCTTGGACTTCAGGGGCGATGTCAATGAAGACGTATTCCAGAATTACATCACGTGCCTCGAGGACCTACCTTCCCTGTGCAAACTACTCTTCTACGCAAGCTGTCAATTCCGAGACTTCAGCAGCTTGTTGCATATCACATTACACATCAAGGATCCCAATTCCGATGATGACGAGTCTTCACTTCCGCAGGCGCTTCAAGAAGCGCTGGTTATGCCGTTTGCCATTCTGAAGGGTCTCGGCGGTTTTGCGGTGAGAGGCTTGGACTCCGAGTCCGTGCAGAAAAAGGTGAAGAAGGAAATGAAGAAGCCAAATCCAACTGCTGGAGACTATCTCGAAACAGCTGCAAAATTCAAAGATGAAGGGAACGCCGCCTTTAAGGAAGGCCAATACAGACTCAGCATCAGGCGTTATATCAAAGCTTACGAGGCAATGCACTTCATCGTGGACGGAAAACGCTTCGCAATTATGCTGGATGGCTACTTCGTAATCACCCCTTTAGTTGGCGGTAGATTTGACGGCCAACGCGGTGATCTCATCCGGCACCAGCTCGGCTCACAGTTGAGCTGGAACATCATCCAAGCTTACTTAAAGCTGGAAGAGTACCAAGAAGCGTACATGTGGGCTGAGAGAGCGATATCAGACATTGAACATGCCGATGTGCAGCAAGTCATCGCGGACGGATCGCCAAACCTTGTCACGAAAGCTGATAAAGCGAAGGTCTACTGGCGGATGGTGTTGGCATGTAAGGGTTTGGGGTTGGAGCAGGCTATGCTTGCACCTTTGATGAAAGCGGGGGCGTATGCGTCGAATGATAAGCTGATCCAGAAAGAACTGGGAGTAGTGGAGAAACGACTTGAGGATGGCGATCTTGTTGTTGATCTTGAAGCTCTGAAGAACTTCTCACTATAGATCCGGTTGGAGGCTTTAAATGTCTCTTTAATGTATTCAAAATAGGAAGGCTTGGGCTTGGAAACAAAGACTGGTAAACCAGACAAGATTCAAGGAAAGTGGTGACTTCTGTACCGAAGTAGCAGGTTTTGTGGTTCGGTAAATTCGATTTCTACGAAGAGCATCAAACAGACGTATTCTGTCCGCTATACTGAAGAGTTTATGAGCGCAATGAGTTTTAACAATAGCAAGGCAATGGATTAGAGAGGGCGTTATTAGCCAAATCTTGAGCCCAGGAGCGATAATTGTGCTGAAGAAGGGCCACAGAGAGCAATCAATAGCAGCTTTCCAAGGCTCACTTGAGCACCAAAGCCGACTTTTTGCGCTATTGATGACCGCCATATGTGGGTTTGTTGAATCTAGGCCAGCAAAGGGTTCAGCTCGTGCCTCTATGCACGGGTCTAATTCATTCTCTTACATTCCTCTATATAGTCTCTGCCTGCACATTCGACTGGTTTCAAGCCGACGCAATTTTGACATCCCTAGGATATCGAAGATCTACAACCACACTCGACCTACTCTTACAACTCCGTGAAATTCTTTCCAATGGGTGAGAACCACTCATCATGAGGCTCAACTTCGCTTTTCTCGATCAAAGGCACCACAAAAGGTATCCGCTCAATCCCCAATTTCGACTTCCCATCATCCACACCTTTAAACTTACCATACCCAAATCTCCAACCCTGACATCACGGTTTATCGCGCACTTGATCTTTCACCAGCCCACTACCGTCTGGTTTGTGCAAACGACATTTAGACCAAAACCCGGGGTAATGGCCTTGTACGTCTGCAAAGTACCCAGTTAATGTTAGCAGCAGCGATGTAGAGATGGTCGGAGCTGGTCAGCTCGGAAGGTATTTGATTCACTGTAGGTGACGACGTCGTCAGAAAAGCACTACTTGACGGAATGAGCGTGAGTCGTGGCTGCAACGGAGCGTTCAAAACGACCGCTAAGATATCTGTTGACAACCCCATGGCACAAATAGTGGCCAGAATCCCGTGACGGGCTTCTAGAGCTTGCCATATGATCGATTTGAGGTAATGACGTATATCTGAAATTCATTGCTTGCGCAGCTTTTGCTTCACCACCCAGCAGTGTCTCAAACGGTTTGAACAGGCATAGCTCCTTGTTGAGCAGAATCCGGAATGGTTCAAGTAATGTGGCGAATAGGATTGGAAGATAATTGAGGACCAGCTGAGTCACAACGGGGCTCTCTGATGGCACATCAAGTCCGTTGCGATGTTGTATCAAGACCCAGAGGCCTACAATGACAGTCGAGACTCCAGCAAGGACAGTTAGGAACGCTGTACCGGTAGCAAAGCCCATTACGAATGGGATTGCAGGCCTATTATCGAGACCTGCTAATGATGTGAAGTTAGATTTGGCAGAAGTTACGGTCAGCTCCTCGTCTTGACTGGATTTAGACAGCGTTCCGTTGCTTAAGGTCAGACGTGATCTGTCGCCGTCTTGGTCAATGTTCTTGGCAGCGAGCGGTGTTGGCCTAGGACTAGGGCGGTGCAAATTACCACGGCGCCAAGCGACCGATCAGGCAAAAAGTCGTCCCTAAGAATCCATATGTTCTGGCAACAGCGGAATTGGAGTCGTTCTAAGATATCTCCAAAACACTGCTTACAAATGCGGGGTCTTTGCGTAGCTCACTCGTGCGGTTCCAGCAAAGGATAAGCAGAGAAAATACCAACACTGCCACCAAACTCAGGCAGATCTCGAGAGTTATTGCTGAGGATCGGACCACGGCAACCGCCTTTGCTTGACCCTTGATGGTCGGGATGGCGTCATCCGAATTCGAAACGTTAGACAGGAGCCCGTACGCGCTATCTTAGGCTTGCTGCAAATACACTAGGGTCGAGATAAGCGTCGGGGGCTTCGTGAGAGGAGCCAACAGCGAAGATGATCATGTTAGCGATCACGTCGGTAATACCCAGAATATCAATTTGGGTCGTATACATATACTATGTCGCTGCATTGATGTCTCTACTGAGCTGAATTGAGCCCCCAGTAGGATGGTTCAAATCGTCTTGCGGTGAAATGTAGTCCCCCGTACGTGTATTTAGTACTGACAGATTGCTCCCCACAACGGCCTCGAATTCAGAGGTCCTAGGCAGGGTTTCTGGTAGCTGCTGCGGCGGTGCCAAAGGATTGTCATCCACAATCGTCATCGCGTGGACTGATAGAGTTGCATTGACTGACTGAGAGTACTAGGATGGTTCGCAAAAGAGCGTCTTCTCCCAGAACGACGTCCACCGAGGAAACCATCCATTACCAGAGGAACTTCCATTCAGAGCCTTCATATCTGGAGGAGGTTCCGAGTTCGTAACAGAAAATGCGGGAAACGTATTAGAGGAATTCTTTCTGGAGCAACTAACAATAAGAGAAAGGGATCAGGCTCGACAGCAATGATGCGCGCAGCGTTACAGGTTTCCAAGAGCGATCGGGAGCTATTGCCAGAATGTGTCAGAAGAAGATTTTCGAGCTAAGATCAGTGTGGTACATACCTTGAGGAGAATCATCATCCAAAGTGGTGTAGGGCAGTCTCCCGAGCCTAGAACATAAGTTCCATGCCCCGTGCCATACCTTCTTTTCGAGCAGAGAAGCCATTGTCACTCTTCATCGACCAAAGGTTTACCGTTCTGGAAAACGAGCTACTAGCGAGTAGCGTTGGACGAGTCGTAGGGACATGGTATCAAACATCGGCCACTGACAAGATTATGAGACAGAATGATTTCGGAGCTGAAAGATGGCGAGGGCTACAGAACATTTGAGTGCTGCAACATCTCGAGCATGAATCTTTGCATATTCAAGGCCTTTTGCATAACAAACGACATGGCGACGAGGATTTGTCGAGCTGATTAAGCCTTATGTCCGTTGAGGGACTTTCAATTTCGATGCGCTTCAATTGAACTGCAATGACAATGCACGGCTATGATCATGATTGAAGTCATTACAGTAGTATTCCTCTTTCAGTCCTGATCGCCCACCAGATCTCTTTACGTATTAGCTAGATGCCAATGGACCCATTTCAATCCGGAAATGCAAATGCCTTCCCATCATTAGTATGTAAAAGGAAGGGAGTCATCGGAATGAATAATCTAACCGCTCTGGTATCTGAACTCAAAGCATTTTTCATGTGCACAGTAAAAGAGCCACTAATGAACGACATGAATAAACTTCATGCACCGCGCCGAGCGTTCGGGCTGGTGAGGTGACGGATCCTCACTCACTGCGGACATTGATTAGCTCCAGGAGCTGCAACTAGATCGCGGCTTTATGCATTATGGGCAGTCACCACTTGAGCATCAATTCAGGATTAACACCATGTATCTCCTCTCTGCATTCACCCATCTTCTGTCGTAGGTGCAGATGCTTTGCTCGACGCTTTTGCACTAGTGATACCAGAACGTTTAGCCACACGATTAAGGTCGCCCCCCTGGGACCAACTAAACTAGCTCCCTGACAAAACCTCTGCACATCTCGATGTATTTACGACGTAGGTCGAGGACAGCAAATTGTAGTACTACTATTCGTACAATTTAAACGACTCCGAACAAGTGAAGGAGATCGTCTGGTGTCGTGTGCAGACCTAGTGTGCTATTTTGGACCCTGTAACGGGAGCTAATGCAGTGGCGATCACGTCCCGCGAACCGCGCCTAGGAGGTGTAGTCACAGCCTGCTGGCCTCGTCAGACTCTCTCCAAACATAGCCCAAGGCTGATTCGCGTCGAATTGCGATACACAGTGCATCGTATATGTCTGCTGCAGCCTACTTCTAGACAGCTTGAATGGCATCTCTGGGCTGAAGATTCATAGCAAAGATGCTCGACGAGAACCTGCCCAGTACGTGATGTTCATCTTTTATTCCCGAGCTTGTATCATGTGCTAATTTACTCCAGCTTTCTACCTGCGGGCGTCCAACGATGGTATCAAACACAACGCCTCAATTCTGCTCTCCCACTACGGCTCAGACGCACTACCCGAATACTCTCTCCGGCATCCCGATCCCTCCCTACCTGGCTCCAAGAACCGCTATGCGGTAGCTCTATACGATAGCTATAACCCTGATATCCTCTTCGGCGAAGTTCTACTCATACCAGAATGGACGCAACCATCTCTATCGCAAGAGCAAATACGGCTCAACGGCGGCGTACCTCCACCACCCCAGCCAGTCCTGCCAACAGAGTTCGCTATCCAGCTATACAATCCTGATCAGCAGGTAATCATAAAATTGCACCCTGGAACATGGCGATCAGATCCATACTGGGAGTTCGAAATGCCCCAACAAAGCTTCCGTAAACCCTCCGCCTCCGCCCTCGACCGTACACAAAGCGACCCCACAGCCTCAGAGACTACACCCAAGCTAAGCTTCAGATGGAAGAAAGACTGCACACTGTCCAAAGACTATGTCTGCTCGCTATCCGGCAAATCCACAAACCCAGACGGCAGCAAGCGCAAGAACAGAGAACCAGACATCACCATCGCTCTCTTCCGCCACTTCAAAGAAATAACCATCTACGAACCCAACCTCTCACGGGTGGATATGGAAGACCCAAAAGGGTTGGAAGTGGTCCTCCTCCTAGGCGCAATAGTAATACGCGAAGTTTTCAACAGCAACATGCGCGAAACCTTCAACATTACCGAATCATCCCGCCGAAACAGCGCTGAGAATGCCCCTCACACCTCCCCTCTTAAAGCGTCCTCAAACCCACCACCCCCTCCCCGCCGCCACCACCACTCCTCATCCACCGCCGTCGGCGAACCTCGAACCAAGCAACAAGCAACCTCCCGCCCACCTCCCACAGATCCTCGCTCCCAATGGGAACTCGATGCCGAAACCGCCCGCCTCCGCAAAGCCGTAGAGCACGAAGAGCGCGAGCGGCGGCGCGCCGAACATGCCGAAACAAAACGGGTAAAGCGCATGCTTGCAGAAGAAGAACGCAAGGCTCGCGAAAAACAAAAAGACGTTGATCGCGAGACAGAAAGACTAAAGAAGCTGTATGGCAAGCAACCACAACAATTGAGTAGTAGACCGCCGCAGCCGCCGGCGAGGCATAGCATGCAACCTCCAAGTCAGAGTGGTGGGTATCCTGTTACGAGCTATCCGCCTGCGCCGATGCAGAGACCGCATAGTGCGGCGCCTGCTCCCTATATAGCTTCGAATCTTCATAATCAGAGGCCAACAGGGCCGTACTTACAGCCGCAAGATGTGGGGTCTGCAAGCGGGTATGTAGGCCCAAGTTCAAGCAGTTTCTTCAGTGGTGCTTCGTCTGGCAGTAGACCGGCTATGGTGCCGAAGAAGAGTTTCTGGGGATTGAGAGGGGGAGGTGGTGGCGATAATTCGAGGTTGACGAAGCAGAAGAGTACGGTGTTTTAGACCTATCGAGGGGGTCGCTATAACACTCGACGTTTATGATGGGCATTGCGAGAGCGTTGGATACCACTAGTGACTTCGCTGAGTTTCATGAACTGCATTGGCGATTTTGGCTTGATGCATTGAGATCTACGAGACCACGACGATGATGCAGATGTTATTGCCATATACATATGTTGTCACATTAGCCTCGCAAAACGTTAGAGCAACAATTGCACCTCCTGCTCGCTGCATCTCATGGGTATCATCTCATCAACATAAGCAGTTCCTCCCATTGTCGCCATCGTCATCCCGAACCCCTAATGCTTAATCCTATAAGTTCCCCCCACAAAGTCCAGCTTTTCCCCCCTAACTTCCTCCTCAAGGAAACTCTTCAACTCCTCATTCCCAAATGGAAAACCCCCCGGCACCGTCAATTTCAACATCATAACAATCTGCTGCAACGGCATCGGCCCACCATTCGTCAACATCCCCACCACGAATTGCGAATAAATTTCCATCTTTTCCTGCGCCACTTCATGCTCGCTCAACACGGCTGGGGCAGCGGCTGCTGTTGCGGTTTCGGCCGCTGCGGCGGTGGCGGCGGAGAGCGTACCGGGGTGAGCGACATCTTCGTCGGAGAGGGTTTCGAGGACCGTGTAGGTGAGGGGTTTGGTGGAGGTTTGTTTGAGGACGAGTTTGCCGATCCAGAATGTGAGGGCATTGTGGAGGAGTGAGTCTGTCATTTCGAGGCCGTCGAGAAGTTCGTCAAAAGTGCGGCTTATGGGTAGCGATGGGTCCTCGGAGTTGGTAGGCTGGAAGGCGTAGATGACGGAGGCTTGCCATGTTTGTACTTCTTCGGTTACGGTGCGGTCTTCGAGGTCGAGGTTTACTGTTACTTGGCCCAGGGCGTGCAGCCAGGTTAGTTTGCGGGATTGTTTGAGAGTTTCGAAACCTTTGGAGTAGCTGTCTTGGAGGTCTCTGATCTCGGGCGGGATGTAAAATGCTTCCGAGTGGAGGGACGGCCAAAAGAGGTGGGATAGGATGCGCGTGTGGAGTTCTGGTGCGTCTTCGGAACCGAGGTTGAGGGTTTGGTCCTTGTGAATGAAGGTGTCCACGCGTCGAGAATCGAGAATGTCTCGAAGCATTACTTCGCACGCTTGTAGCGCGGATTCGCCGAATCTCAACTTCAGGAGCTCAAGGACACGGATCTCTCTGTCGAATTCGTATTCTTTCTTGAGCAGGCGTTCACCGAGGATGTTTTGGAATTCCTTGACAAAGACATCTTTGGACTCGAATAAGCTGATCATCGACCCAATGACATCTGAGTTCTTGGATTTCTTGTACTCTGGTCCCGCATCCACTGGGTCAGGCATCCATTCCAAGTCATCGAAGTCGGGGTAGTCGTTATCCCCTTCATCTCCACCTTCCAAGCTGTTCTTGCTCATTTCAACTGCTAGTTCAACCAACGCATCGCCTGCCGTGGCTTCATCTTCAGGGTCTGCCAAGAGACCACCAACCACAATGGTGACTGTATCATCTCTCTCACGAAGGTATCGGCGAATTGGTCTGGCAACACGGTCTAATAAGACCCCTTTTGGATCAAGTGCGGTGAATGCTCTGATGATCGAGATGTAAAATTCAAGAATCTGTGCTGTGGAAGCTCCAGGCTGAAGAAGCCGGTGGGATACAACGTTAGAGAAGTTTGATGTGAGATATGCTCTTGCCGCAGGTACAGTAATATACTTCCTGAGGTCCTCGATGGCACCTCTGCTGTCATCCCAGTCACGAACGACGTCAAACAATTCCTCTGTTCGTAGTAAACCCAGTCTGTAAAGTCCCATTCCTTGCCACTGTTCAATTTCGAGGTCTGTAATCATGGGTGTCTCCTTGCTCGGAGCAATTGGTTTCGTCCTCAGTGAGTCCAGTATCTCGCCAACGAGACGTGCAAACTTGTTTTCAATCCAATCACGCAGTTCATCTACGACGACGGAGCGAGACGTCCATTTACCCGCGTAAGTAGACTTGATGTAGGATATGAGCATATCCGACATGACCTCAGCGAACAATCGCTGTAACAGGTAGCTCCCTAATCCCACTTCCTGAAGCATACGCACGTGACTGGTTGTTTCTCGGCGTTTTTCAGCAATGAAAAGATGTCCATCCTGGGTCCCAGACGTTTGGCCAATATTTAGGATGAGCGAGCACCTCTGTCTGAAGAACGCGGCGAGGTTTTCTGCTACTATTTCCTCAGGAAGGGTGCGTGCGAAAAGACCGTGCAAGTGTGACTCGAATCTTGCGATCTCAAGTCTATCAGATCCGGACAATATTTGGACAATGGTCTCCTGCACTGGCTTTAAGTATATCAGTTGAACAGTCATAAGCTCCTTGCAAAGCGCAAAGAGAGCGTTCGGGACCTGCCCGCGCTCAAGGATCTGGTAATAATTAGGAAACAGACTAGATCTGAAAGGACCACGAGTATTACCTTCACCAATCCAGGTAACGCGTGCTGTAAGTAGTGTGCAAGTACCACCTCTTCAAAGTACCATCGTAGTAAGTCATCCTTGCCACTGGCTTTTCTTATTTGATAGCCGCGAGAGTGTTCTGACAACACATATTCCAAGGCTTTCCGAATCTCATGAGAGACAGGCTTTATCCACTTTCCCCTAAATTTGTCCACTTCCCTCTCTGGCTTTATGGGTTCGGCTGGGAGGGTGAGGTATACTGTTGCGATATGCCAGGCCCGGTCCCACTTGATCTGCTCTGCAGCACTAGACTCGTTGCCAGATTGCGAGACATGTAGTGAGCCAAACGATTCTCCGAAGCCAGAGGAGCCGAGGACAGGGGTCGCTGTTGGAGTAGGAATGTCAACATCACTCGGCGGAGGGAATACAGAGGCGAAGATCTTGTCAAGTGGAGCCATGGTCGCAGGCTACAGCGAGCCTTGACATTGCCGACTGCTTGTTGCTGCAAGCAAGCAAAGTCATTGCCGATAGCGTGCATAGGAACGTAAAGTAGAAGCGCGTTCTCCGCGTAGGTCACGTGCAAGAATTAGCCAGCGCGCTAGTGTTTACTTATGCCGTGTCTGAGTTGATAGGTACTTTTTGGACAGTATGCCTAGATGACTTATCATTACTCGTACAATAGACCTCCGTGTACATAACTGAAGGAGCACCAACATTCTCTCGCCGCGTTCAGGCGCAAGTAAACTGTATCTCTTCGAAAGGAACAGATACGTCATTTCTCCGCTTTCCTTGCGTCGGGAAGGTACCTGCCGTCCAACTTTCTCATAAACTTTTCTTTACCAACTTCTCGACTCTCTTACCAATCATCCCGCACCACAATCGTCATGTCTACCTTAAGAGCAGCAAGCAGAGCCTCGCGTAATCTCCGTGTCAGCTCGACCTTCCGCCAACTGCGCCACGAATCCACAAACGCGGCAAATTCAGCCTCAAGTAGCAATGGCAGCAGTCCCACGTCAAGCATCGTTGCAGGCTTAGCCGGCGGCGGATTGGTGTTTTTGGGCGGCTATGGATGGTACCACTTCTCAGGCAAGCTTTGACTTCGATCCATGTCCTCGGTGCTTACAATTTGCTGCACATAATCGAGGCTAACGAATTGCAGGAGCGAAGACCTTCGTCAATACGGCGCACCAAGCTCAGAGCATGCTCAACTCCTACACCAAGCATTTCAAAGCCCCTTCCCCTGACTTTGAGCCGAATGAGGCAATCGAATGGCTCCGTTCAACCGCGAAATCATATGGAGCCATAATCCCTGGCGTCTCTGGCTACATCGACAGCGCCTTCGACGATATTGATACTATTCGTAGGAAGCATGGCAAGGAAGTAGATGCGATTGTCAAAGAAGCTTACCACGAGCTCAAGGATGTCACTCAAGCCGGCATGAGCGTCGCCGCAGCGACAAAGGCATGGGACGTATTGCAAAAGCATATGAAGAGGATCGGCGATTTGGCAGGCGATGCGGCGCAGGATATAATCAACAACCACCCCGCACTAAAGGACAAAGTTGGAGGGAACCTGGATCAACTGAAGCAAATGGGCGACAAGTATGGACCAGAAGCCAAGAAGCAGGTCGACGAGACATGGGATCAAATTAAGGAGATCATGAAGAGTGGAGTCAGTACTTCAACAATCCCCAAAGTTCAGAAGCTGGTACAGGACAAGATACAGAAGGTGCAAGAATTGGGCGGGAAAGTGTGGGACCAGAGTATGGAGAAGGCAAAGCCTTTGCTTGACAAATCGCCAGAGGTCAAAGAGGTAGTTGAAAAGAACGCAGATCAATTGAAAAAACAAGGCAACGTACAGGAGCTGTACGAGAAGATCAAAGATGCCGTATCTTCAGGCAATACCGACGCCCTCAAAGACTACGTCCAAAATACGGTCAACAAGGTCAGAGAAGGAAGCGGTGGTAGTAGCGGCGGGCTGGAGAAATATCTTAAGATGGTCCCTGGAGGTGGAGAGATCATTCCGAAACTAACGGAGATGCAAAAGATCGCCCAGGAGCATGGCGAGGAGGCTGAGAATATCGCCAAAGATACATTCAAGGAAATTGAGCAAGTCCTGCAGAAGAAGCTCGGGGAGGCGCAGGAGCTAGCGCAGAAAGCCGGGAAGAAGACAAAAGACAATTGAATGTGCTGACGAATGATGGCCATCACGCTCGAGACCTTCGTGGCATTGTACATTAGGTTAGGTAATCAGGCTATCGAAAGGGAGCACAAAAGTTACATGATCTAGCAGGTGTGTATCGCACTGAGGCCTTTTATCTGCCTAAGTGGACACGAAGTCAGCTGCTGGAAATACAAGGATTCGGACTTGATCGATCACAGTGGCCGAATTACGCTTGCTTGAATCCAAGTTCAGCACTTCCAATCTAATCTTACTGCTAACATAAAGATACAACAGCATGATTCTAGGATACATCTCAATAGGGTATGTGTTATGGCAAATATCTTGAGGGCACGGTTATGTTCACCACGAACGAAGGCGCTTTCGATCTCTCCCATCCTCGTCTTGTACTTCCTCCTCTAGCACATCCTCTCGTTTTCGAGCAGCGCTTCGCATCCCCTCCCAGCGGTCGATATGCTTGCGATAGTACTGGTCGAAAGCTATTGCGCTTCGGCTATCAGATACATCGACCGGATTTCCCTCCCACGGATCAGTGTCCGGTGGCTGGGGATTTTCTAAAGTACCAGGACCTTCGAGGCCAGCTTGCCAGTCTTCCACACGCGGGCGAATGTCCGTCTCCAGTGTATCAGACTCAACGCCTATCAGACTTGGTTCAAAGTAATCACCATAGTAGGAGGACTCCGCGTCTGATCTCGCCCCGGCAGCTTCCACCTGGTCGTTGGCATTGTCGAAGGCTGCCTCAGCCTCTATGAGTCTGCGCGTCAATATTTGTCCTTTCTCTACTTGACGATTATCGAATTCGGTCATCGAAAAACTCCAGACTCCCTCGGCTACATTGTAGTGATAGTATGCCAAGTCTTCGCTGTAATGCTGCTTTCGGCAGTCGAGCTTGTATTGCGCTTCTATCAGTACATTTCGCGCACGATTAACCTCAATTATAGCGTTACGACGAAGAGACTCTTCTTCGGAAGCGGCTGTATGCATACCATGTGCATAACATCCGGTATGATACTCCTTAGGAGGTCCCATGTATGACGAGGAGCTTGCAGAGTAGTCCGAGACGGGTGCCTGTCGCCCAGTACGGGGGCCCACTGACGGCCTAATGGCTGGCAACTCCAGAAGATTGGCTTCTCTGAATACTTGCAACATCGGGCGCTGTAATCCGTCTCTAAGGCTTTCAAGGTTATTTTTCGGATCTAAAAGATCCTTTTCAAGGATTTCACATCGCTGTCGAGCTTCGCGAAGCTCGGGTATTCCCTCCTCTAGTTCCTTTTGCTGTCTATCCAAGTCTAGAGCCTTTTGTGAGATATCCTTTAATCCTTGGGGCTTTTGGCCATAGCACTCGATATCTTTCACGTCGTATTGTGCCTTTTCGAGTGCTCTTTGCTTGTCGAGAACATCTAGTTGTGTTGCAGCAAGATCATGAATCGTGCGAAAGAGCTCTTTGTCGAGGAGGACTGCTAGGCAATCCTTGTCACCGTCATGAGCCATGATAATGCGAATCGGGCCGTCTGTAAACGGTGGTGCTGTTCGGTCTTGGTCGCTGTTGGTATCCGAGGCTTTGATTTTGGATGCTGTGGATGTTGAGGTATGTCGCGTTGACGAACATCTGCCTCGTAGGTCTAGATAGTCAGTGTCTTTCTCTGTAATTTGCGGGTTTAATGTTTTTTCCGGCGCTGCTTGGATCCTATTGTGCGTGAGGCAGGCCATGGCTGGGGAATCCGACTTATTCTTCTTGAATATAAACTCGTGGGTGGGTTTTGGTGAATGGTGCAGCACTTGTACGAATGAGAAGGCTACCCGTCGGAACAATCTGAAGTGTAAAATTCTGGTTTCCGCAACGGAAACGTCGTCTTGGATCTTTCAACCTCAGACAAAACGCATGTTGATGAAATTCATACTCATGTTAAATCATTGTTAGTCCCTGAATTATGCTTTGTACTCGTTATGACCGACCTTCGCATCACGTGAGCTATCTTGTGCGCCTTCATCTCGCGCGGAAGCGTTGTTCTGCCTGCTCAAAATAGAGTACGATAATCTCTGAAGGGTGAGTGAGCGAATTGAAAGCACTTCTTTGTCTGGCTGCTCAAGGCTTGAACTTCAAGACAAAGATTCCTTTTATCCCTAGTCCTTACCACGGAAGCCTGGATTGTCCAGAGATTGTAGGAGAAAGGAAACGAACCTTGGTGGCAACAGCAAGAAATGCCACTTTTGATTGTATGTATATACGTACGTATGTGTCTCTAGCTACTTGCTTCCACATTCTCACTATTCCATGAAGTTTAAGCTAGCTTATTTTACACATCTTCTCGGACGACCGCGCCTGACTTTCACAGCATACCCACAACTCAATATCCAAACCATCAGCTCCACAGCGATGCCTAGGGTAAGTATTGCTTCATCATACATTGACAATCGCGTAGGGCGGACTTTATCACACGATAACCCTCGCAAGAGACAGCGTCGCGATTCCAGTGATGATGAGCGACGCTCTGTAAAATCTCATCCAGCATTATCCGTCGAACGCCTCGGTGCCGCTCCTTCACATTCTGACAAGCGCGTAGGGCGGGCTCCATCATTCGTCAAAGAGCGTACAGAGCGATATCGCGATCCTAGGGATGATGGGCGACGCTCTGCTGCTCCAGCACCACCCGATCACGCCCCACGTTCGACTCTATCGCAATTCACCCTCCTTTGTATGCAAGGTGTCAATCCTACGGCTCAAGGGTCCAAGTTAAATAATATTCATCCAGGGATGATTATCAACTCGGCTGTACATGAGGAAGACTACAACCACACACGAGTACCAGATCCCGACGCGATGTCTGGCATATCGAGTAATCTCCAAACAACAACCACCGGCGATCGCAAAACCCTATTTGACGATATCACATTTTCGCGATACGGCCCGATCCATACCAAGTGGCGTTATATGATTGTCGTAGCATTATTCCGTGGCCATTATCTGGCAGTCCCGTGCTACACGCACGGTGGCCGTGGCGCGGATCGCAGAGGTAATTGGGAAGAGTACTTACCAGTCTCTAACCACCCAACGGCGGACCCTAGAACGCTCGTTACTTCTTCCTGGACGGCCTATCGTGCACTCCATCCGAAAACAGCGGCTCACATTGCGCGCCCTGTTGCGAGGTCGTATGATGCGTTGGGTACTCACAGTGGAGAACTAGATAGACGATCCGCCGATCGTTTACTTGATCATTTCCTCCAACATATGAAGGATGCCAGCTCCGCTTGGCAAAGAGGAGTGACTCCCTATCCTCGGTCGAAGACCCCTGAGCTGGATTACTAATGATCTGGGTAAAAATCGAAGCGCGTTAAGGTTTGTAAGGCTAATCAGGCAAGTGCGATGAGTCCTTTTGGTTTGGTTCTGAACATGTTTTGTTATTATGGTTATACCTTCGTATATGGTTCGTTATGTTGATGTCATGATGCTTAATTAACCTGCTCATCTACATTGATTCCACCTACATAACGTGCACAGTCTTGTGAGTATTTACTTTTGAGATGGCAGAAGAGGAAGTTGGTAGAGTAAGTGGATGGTTAGCAATCCTGATATTTAATTGAGGTGCTGAAAGCTTGCTTCACTCGCTGTCTTCGTCTATCCTGATCCAATCATCTCCTTTCAAAACCAAATCACCGGTAAGCATCGATCTTGAACAGGTCTTCGGTCACCATGGCACAGGCACTCGCTTCCCGGTCTCCTCGCAGAAGACCTCTTTTCCAATCACAACATGAAAATACTCTGCCACCCTCCCCTCACTATGAATACAGATGCTTCCGTTCCCGAGAATCTCCTCTTCGTACTCTTCCCAACCCTCCCCCTCCACACCGTCTTCACGTAGCTTATCTTCGTAGTCCTTCTCTAGAAGCTTTGGTGCAGCCTCGTTCGCTTCATCTAGCGTATCAAAATCGCCCAAGACATCATTCTGCTCATGTTCTCCGTCTTGATCAGGGCGAAAGTACTCCCCGCAATAGGTTCTCTTCACAACAAAGACCTGCTTGCGTTGCTTTCCTGCACGCCTGGAAGCTCGTCTGATAGTCTTCTTGTACACATAAACGTTTGATCCATCGCACTCAACTCCAAAAGCTCTGAGCGACGCATCATTCGGGTCAGCCTCATCATCTTCATAGAATTTGAACTCAATCATCGGCGATCTGAGAGATTGGTATGCGAGATCGAAAGCTTTAGCCGTATTGGGGTAGACACCTACGACTTCTGGGATGCGAGGTTCATTCTCACTAGGAGGGATTCGGACGATGACGAAAGTGTCTTCGAGTTTATCCGGTTGCTTAAAAGGGTCGAGCGGCGATGGCTCAATAGCTGTGATAGAATCGTCCTCTATCGAAGGCGAGGCTACTGTTGTTGATACGAGACTCTTGAAGTACTCATCGTCTTCTTCATTGTCGGTCGGGTCGTGGATCTTGATAATGCGTGGTAAAGGCCCACCAGTCGGAGGATTGAACTGTTTTTTTGTGGAACTTTGTTGATTTTGAGGACTCCTAACATCGACCTTTCTCTTGCTCCCAGGTATTTTAGGAAGGGTTTTCATTGAAAATGGAATCGGGGAGCTCAAGCGTGCTTCTTTGAAAAGATGCTGTTCTGTAGAGGATGTTTCACTGGTTTCTCTTCCAAGGATTGATGGCGAAAATTCCATCATTGCAGAGGTGAATTCCTCGTTCGTAGTGGCTAGCTCTGTGTCAGGAAGCGTGTCATCACTGTTCAATTGGAAAATTGACTTGGGGGGACTGTTCAAGTGTTCCAGCGGGTAGACGAACTTTACCGACATGCTGTTGAAGAAAGTTGAGGTATACTTTTTTTCAAAAGATATAACCGTGAATTTGGGATACAAGGAGTGAAGTAAAGTACAGGAAAAAATTGCGTCAACACTTACAGTCTGGATTGGAGATCCATTCACGTAGAAGTGAAGCAAGATCTAGTCTTGATACCTTTTTGCCAATACCGTATACCATCGACTGGTGCCCTTTTTGCTTTCTATCTTAGTGAATTAGCAAAATGCAGACTTATGGCACATTTAAAGGCTTTCTTAAGCCTTGATGTTCGGTAATTGGTATGAATCAAAGCGGACTCGTACATCACCCTCGATCATCTCCTTACCCCGCTGATATGGCAAAGTATAGGGTGAGTCACTCTTCTAAGTCGCATATTCTTAGATATCTTGAGTCTCAATGTACAAATATTAGTACAAATTGAAGTATATAACCGTCCACTATTATCGCCTTGCCTTGTTGATATGGCAAGTCCTAGGGTAAGGTACCCTTCTAAGTTGCGTATATCAGGCATTTTACCCTTCAATGCACGATGATTGGTGTCAACGGCGCATACAATCATCCTCGATTGACTCCTTACCTTGTTTCTTCAGACCGCTGGAGCAAGGAAAGCATACAGCAAAGCTCCATTTAAAACCAATCATCTCTCAGGTGGAGTCACCATTCTGAACTTGCATTTGAAAATCATTCTTGAGGACTCTGCCTCCATGGAGCAAAGCCTTGATCTCACTAGGGTGTACGAGATTGAAGACAGTCATTACCCCCAGCATCAGCACCAAATCAAAGATGTAGAGAGAGTATTCGTGCCCCAGTAGGTAGCCACCGTTGCCTTGTACATTCTATGCCACGCGGAAGATCGATCGGACCAAGGTGAGGGTGCTAGCTAGGTAGAGAGTAACAAGGTGTTTATACAAGGGGATATTCGACGATGTTGATTGAGGCGCAGGTTGCAGGCGCATTCTCCGGTCAAAGACTGACGGTCGCGGTGACGAAGAAACCGAAGAAGAGAAGTTGAATGATGAATTCACCGACTACGATATTGGAACCCAGAATCATTGAGCCGTAGTCCCGCCTGCTATTATGCTACCGCCTGAGGAGCGTCAGCAACACTAAGCCGTTGAGTAATAGAATAACCACTACCTCCGCCTTGGATAAGGAATGAGAGTACATCTCTAGCAAGGAATATCTTTGTAAGCTAGCGCCTCTTCACAAAGCACCGCTTCTTCCCACCGACCACACGGACGATGCGTCCGAGCCCCACGTAGATGGTGGCAGCGAAGAGTGCGGGCGTGAGAAGAAGGAGCAGCATCTGCATGATATAAGGACCGAGTGCTCAATTGGGGGTTTTTTGGCTCGGGATTGCACGTCCGATATACCCGATGAATTCGACTGCAGTTGCATGTCCAAAAAGCTTCTACGTGGACACTTTTAAGCAGAGCTGGACTTACAGATTTCGCCCACAATCAATGGAATCAGACACTATGTCCGCGTCGAGATGGACTGGTCAAGTGCAATGGAGCGATGTAGTCAAGATGAACAGAATCGAAAAAAGGATCGCAGCAGCGAGAGAAGGGGCCATGATGGTAGAGCTTGTATCCGGTGTTCGGGCCGTTACCCATTATGAGTCCGACAGTAGTCAGTGCGGAGTGAAAGGCTCCGCGAGGCAAAGAAAGAGTAGCGGAACTACTGTTTGTTGTGCGAGGAAATTCGAAGAAAAGGGCCTGAGAGAGCGGTGCTAGCTTGAAAGGAGAAGGGACTGAAGGGGGCAATGGAGCAGGAGACGCAATATATGAGAAATGCGTTCCAAGCACCAAGTTTGACAGGACTAGGAGAGGCCGCATGCTGTGCTGTATCACCGCGGCTTCTACCACTTATGAGGCCGTATCTTACCTTCTGTAACGTCCTCAGCGACACCGAAAGCGAGGGAGGGGCCAGAATCGCGCGACCTTCACCCGCGAAGCGCGACGTTAAGGCGGCCGCTTACCAGGGCGTGACGGGTCAATCGGTCAGGGAATCCTCCGCCTAAAGTAGCTCGCTCGCTGGAAGTCCACCGACCACTTCAACTGTCAAAAGCGACGAGGGCAATTCAAGCCCAAGGCTGAACGACTCACTTTCAGGCTCCCACCGGCTGCGCCCCTGCACTGCCCTACATAGCTCAGGGGCGCGCTTACGGCATACTCAGGCTCGGCTCAGGTGAGTAGCGGGGCCTGCTCAGCTTGGCAGCTAAGAACGGAAGGGGGAAAGGTTTTTGGTGGTCCTGTATATGAGTAGGTGTATAAGATCTCAGTTTTATGCCATCTTTCTTTGTTGATTCAGCTGAGTATGTAGAGACACTCAGCTGAATCTAGCAGCAGGAAACTACTTGCTGAAGCGGCGCCGACCGCTCGCACTTGTATGTAGAATGTCTAATCAATCGATGTGGTATCTCCGCACGCTAATGCTCGCGTTAACACTATAAAGTAAGTGGCCCGCAGCCTCTGTGGTAAATACTCGACTAATCGAGTAGTATAACCGCTACTCGCTACTCGAGTAGAGTAGTGAGGGTGCTACTCACTACTCGATTATTTTAGGGCTATACTAGTCGAATAATTCGACTAGTATT
>JAABUK010001281.1_pt1 | contig 48595 bp, 28 predicted proteins | sample 5559141 | NCBI WGS metagenome assembly JAABUK01 (sample SAMN10711869, study PRJNA513367) | rock metagenome | isolation source: Antarctica rocks | place: Antarctica: Victoria Land, Pudding Butte nord | collected 2016-01-03 | reverse complement strand
TGCCGGGCGCGTCGTGCCAACCGGGTTTCTGCGGCGAGTTGTCGAGCCAGGCCCACTTGTCGTGCCCGTCGCCGAACCAGCTGCCCGCGCTCCAGGCCCACGAGCGGCGCACGCTGAAGAAATCCTGCGCTGGGGCGGGCAGGTTGACCTCAGGCTTGATCTGGATGAACGGCTTGCCCTTCCAGCGAAACCACAGCTCGGGGTACAGGTTCTTCGAGTAGAAGTCGGCCCAGATTTGATCGGCGGCCTTCTGGCTGGGGAAGAACGCGATGGCGGGCGTCTTGATGCCCTGGGCTCGCATCTCCGAGAACACCTTGCAAATCGGCAGGTACGACTGTGGGTAGGTCGCGCCGTTGGTGTTGTCGAAGACGACCACGTCCACGCCGGCGTCCGCGAGCATCTGCGCGTGCTTGCGGATCACGAAGGGGTCGTAGCTCAGGTAGTAGCCAAACAGCGGCTCGCCCCACCAGTGGAAGGCCGGCACGCCGCCCCAGCGCGGGCTCTGCGGGTTGGCCGCCAGCATCCTGGTGATGTCGAACAGCGGCCAGTTGGGATCGGTGCCCTGCCACAGGAAATAGAAAATCCCCACCGCCTTGTCCGGCCTGGGCGCGCCGACCTCAGCCGCGTCCGGCATCGAGCGCCCCAGCGCGTCCGTCGCCGCCCACGTATCCGAAAACAAATCGCGCGCCGCAGGCACAGCCGCAGGCACAGCCGCCGGAGCCGCCGGAACCGAAGCCAGCGGAGCCGAAGGCGCTAAAGCGGGTTCGGCAGGCGGGTTCTGGGCGCGGGCGCACGAGGAGAGCAGTGAGAGCGTCAGGCCGCTCAGCGGCAGCCAGCGGAGTTGCAGGTGCATGGGTGAAACGCTTCCGTGTCGAGTTCTCTTGCCTTTGCTGCGCAGCTGCTGCATAGCAGAGGCGCGGCCTCAATATACCCGCGAGCTGAGGGCCTCAACCGGGCCGATCCTTGCGCTGGGCTCAGCTTAGCTGAGCCATCGAAGCCTCAAGTACTTGCAGCGAGCGTTCGAGCGCGGCGTGCTCGGCCCCGTCCAGATCAAGGTGGATCGCGCGCGCCACGCCGCTGCGGTTAACAATCGAAGGCAGTCCGAAGCAAGATTCGGGCAGGCCGTTGTAGTTCTGGATCAGGCTGCACACGGGCAGCACGGCGTCCTCGTCGCGCACGATGGCGGCGACGATTTCGAGCAGGCCCGCGCCGATGGCGTAGTGCGTCGCGCCCTTGCGCTCGATGATGTGGTAGGCCGCGTCGCGCGTGGCACGATAAATCTCGTCCTTGTGCTCAGCGGTGAGCTCAAGGCCCTGCGCGCGCGCGAAGTCGCCCAGCCGCATCCCGGCGATGCCGGCCAGCGACCACACCGGCACCTCGCTGTCGCCGTGCTCGCCGATGATGTGGGCGCTCACGCTGCGCGGCGAGACGCCCAGCCTGCGCCCGATGAAGTGGCGAAAGCGCGCGGTGTCCAGGATGGTGCCCGAGCCCAGCACGCGCTGCGCAGGCAGCCCCGACAGCCTGAGCGAAAGCCGCGTCAGCACATCGACCGGGTTGGTCGCGATGAGCAGCAGGCCGTCAGGATTGGCCGCTGCGACCGCAGGGATGATCTGGCCGAAGATGCCGGCGTTTTTGCGCACCAAATCCAGCCGGGGCTCGCCCGGCTTCTGGTTGGCGCCCGCCGTGACGACGGTGACGACGGCTCCGGCGCAGTCCTCGTAGCTACCCGCGCGCAGCCGAACCGAAGGCGCGAAAGGGGCCGAGTGCTCCAGGTCCATGACCTCGCCCTCGGCCTTGGCGCGGTTGGCATCGATGAGGACGATCTCGGCGGCCAACCCGCTCAGCAGCAGCGCGTAGGCGAAGCTGGAGCCGACGTTGCCCGCTCCCACAACCGCGATTTTTACGGGCGAGGCCGGGCGCAAATTCTCTTGCATACTGAAGTCCTTCGTGTGGAATCAAAAGCTGCCGCAAGTACTTGAAGAGGCTTAACTCACCGTGAAACGGTCCGTGGCGCGGGTGCGGGAACCTGGTTTCTGCAGGCCCTGCTGTTGTCTTCCTGCTCAGCTGGCGCGCACGATGTGGACGCCGTGGGGGGCAACGATGTCGCTGTGGACGCTGCCGTCGGCGCGTTTTTCGTGGCGCACATGGATCGGGCCGTGGGGCGTGGGCAGCGAGCCCTGAGCCCAGCGCAAGCCGCCCAGGTCGGGCCGCACGGCGACGCGAGCGGCTCCCGCGCTCAGGATCGAGATGCCCAGCACGCGCGAGATCAGGAACGCGGTCGGGCCCGCCGCCCAGCCGTGGCAAAACGAGTGGCGCAGGCCCTGGAAGCAGAAGCCGCCGTAGCTGCGGTGCACATCGACCTTGCCCTCGGCTGGCAGCTCGTCGATGCGCCCGGCGTTGTGGCTCCACGCGGGCTCCCAGTGCTCCCAGAAGCTCGTCGCGCCCAGGTCCAGCATGGCGCCCCAGTAGCCGCGGATCACGTCCAGCGCGCCGCTCATGTCCCCGGCCCCAGCGCGCGCTTCGAGCACATACAAGCCGTAGAAAGTCGAGAGCCCTTCGAGAGGCTCGCGGGCAAGTACTTGCGCGTTGGCGGCTCTGGCATCGCGCAGCCCGGTCAAGGCGAGCAGAGCTGCGCTCTGCTTGGAGCCCGAGACTGCGGCCTTCTCGCTCGGCGGCAGGGCGGGCGCGCTGGCCTTGAGCTTAGCGACTTGAGCCGCGCAACGCGCCGCCACCGCGGGCTCATCGAGTACTTGCAGCAGGGTGTGGGCGCTTTCGAGGCCCCAGGCGAGCAGGGCGTGCAGGCCCGAGCTCACGGCCTCGGGCTGCACGCTCGAAGGCCAGTCCAGGAACTCCATGCCGCGCCAGTGCAGGCGGCCATCCGAGCCGATCATCTTCATCAGCTCGGGCAGCAGGCCGAGCAGGTAGGATTTCTGGGCCTGCAAGTACTTGAGGTCGGCGGTGTGCATCCACCAGTCGCGCTGCAAGATGATCCACCACAGCGAATAGGAGCCGATGCCGTTCATCCAGCCGGGCAGCGGCGTGTGGTCGCGCACCCAGTCGAGGCTGCGCGGCACGATGTCGAGCGCGCCGTAGCAGCTCAGCACGACCGAGACTTCCGGGTGCAGGTCGCCCATCCAGACCAGCCGGTCGCGCTTGATGCCGTCCCACAGATAATCTTGCAGGCACAGCCGCACCGTCTCGCGGCCCACGCGCCAGATTTCGTTGAGGCGCGCGTCCGAGCACTCGAAAGCGCCGATTTCCTCGGGCTCGTGCTCCACGGTCGCGGCACGGGCGGCCACCAGCGGCAGCTCGGCGGCGTCGAGCAAGTCGAGCCGAGCGAAGCGGAAGCCGCTCAGCCCGTAAGGCTGCGAGGCCATCGGCGACAGCCGGATTTCCAGATCGTGGTTGGCGTGGTCGTTGTTGGGCTCGCCCATCGCCTCGGACGCGCTCTCGCCCAGCCGCAGCCGCGCCCGCACCAGCGCGAGGCCCCTGGTTGGCCCCGTCACGAGCTGAACTCCGCCGTGCAGCTCGCGCCCGAAGTCGAGCAGCACGCCCGCGCCGGCTCCGCGCAAGGTGCAGCACGGAACCGAATCGGCCAGCGCCTGGCCCCAGTTGTGGCTCAGCAAAAGCTCCGCGCCGGGTGCAGCGTTTTGCCACAGCACGCGGGTTGGAAGCACGTAGCGGTGGATGCGCGAGTCGAGAGGAAAATGAGAATTCATAACTTAAGGCAGCAGCCCGTGGCCGCTGCGTCCCTGCCAGAAGTCGATCAGCAGCCAGAAGATGAAGGCCAGGCACTCGCCCAGAATGACGCCCAGCGCGACGGGGATGACCTTGCGGTACGAGTCGTGGCCGCCGAACTTGACGATGACGGCCTTGAACAGCCAGCCCAGGAAGAACGAGAACCAGGCGCGCTGAACCGGGGCGGTCAGGGCGAGCAGGTAGCCGATGGGGTGCAGCGGAAACCAGGTGAGGCGGCTGCGCGCCAGCACCATCAGCATCACGACCGCGCCGCCCACGCCCAGCCAGAACCAGTTGCCCGCGCCGGCTCCGGCCTGTCCGCTGAGCAGCGTGGCCGCGTTCTTGGCCGGGTACTGCGCGGCCACGATCGAAAACCACGGGTGCAGCGTCAGCCCGCCCGCGATGTAGCCCATGCGGACTTTGGTCCACAGCCCAACCACCAGCGAGATGAAGGTCACGGCGAAGATGAGGGCGCACAGGCGGCGCGCGGCGATCTTGCGCTCGGCGGCCAGCTTGAAGCCGTGCAGGAAGCAGGGCATGATGAAGCCGCGCATATCCTGGAAGAACGAGACCTGCAGGAACACGCCGGGCACAATCGAAGCCGGGTTGAGCCACTGGCCGGGCCCACTGCCCATCAGCTGAGCCAGGCTGCCCAGCGGAACCCAGCCCTGGTTGATGAACATCACGCCGCCCTCAATGACAGCACGCGACAGCACGATGCACGTCACCAGATACAAGCCCCACAGCGCGAAGGCCACGTCGGGGCGCATCCCGGCGGCCCAGCTCCACAGCACCATGAAGGCAAACGAGAGCACGAAGCCCCAGAAGGCCAGCGGGTAGCTCATCGGCTCGTCGCGCTCGCCCGCGCTTGGCCTGGCGCGCCCCAAGGCCCGCCGCGCGACGAATCCCAGGTGCTGGCGCGCCGTCCACAGCAAAATCCCGGCGTAGGCGAGGTAGCCGCCGACCTGCTGGAAGCCGGTGAAGGTGCGCGCCACGCCATCGCCTGAGTGCCCCAGCGCGGGCGTCATCATGCCGTAAGGGAAGCCGAGGTAGTAAGCCGCGATGTATTGAAGCTGGATCAGCCACAGGCACGCCCACAGCGAAAGCGACATCTCCGAGGTCAGCAGGAACGCGATGGCGGCGAAGATGGGCCACACGATCAGCGCCATGGGCGCCATCTGGTTCCACGGCGGCTCCGAAAAGAACGCGCCCAGCGGCAGCGACAGCGACACCGCAGGCACGTCCGGGAAATAAACCGCCAGCCCGTTCACGAACTGGATGCCAAACGCCGCCACCAAGCCCAGCCACATCAGCCGATCCGAGAAGAAGCGCCGGATGAGCGGGCGGTTGTCGGCGTCCACGTCCGCCACCAGCTCCTGGGGCAGGCGCAAGAGCGGGTAGGCCAGCGCCTCGCGCTCGCCCCACTGCGCGCGCAGCATCACGCTGAGGCAGCCCAGCATGATATACGAGGCGAACACCAGCGCGCCCCAGGCCACCAGCGGCACGATCCACACGCCCCAGAACATCTGCGCGCCCTTGTTGCCCAGGTACCACTGGCTCAAGGCCAGGTTCTGCTGCGCGCCGTAGTGCCCGCCGGCGTCCAGCGCGGGCGTGAACCAGGGCTTGAGATACGGCTCCAGGAAGCTCAGCCAGCCGTTCTCGCGCGTGGCGTAATAGAACGATCCAATGAAATGCGCCACGAAAAACGACTCGCTGCCCATGCCCGGCACCAAGGTCGAGAACAGGCTCGTGATGAACACCACAAGTACTTCGTTGCGCGAGAACGCCGCCCGCCGCGAGGCCAGCCGCAGCAGTGGATTGACGATGGCCAGCAAGAACAGCATCGCCCCGACCGCACCGACCGGAAGGTGCCCGGCGCCCAGCTTGGTGTTGAGCGTCTGCAGGTCGATGACCGGCACGATGTAGCCGAACCAGGCCGCCAGAACCAGCGACAGCAGGGCCGCGCGCGGCGTCACGCCGATGTCGGCGAAGGCGCGCGCGGGCGCCGCCGCTTCAGCGGCAGGAGAGCGAACGAGCGCGGAATGCGAGGGAGATTCAACGGCCATAGGCAAGAAGCAGGAAGCAGCCGAGGCAGCAGCAAGTACTTGGAGCGCGCAAGCAGGCAGCCGGCCTCAAATGCGCGATGCTCCAGGCATCACGGATGCCAGCTGCTATATAGTGCGCGTTGATTATACCCAAGAGCCTGCAAGTACTTGGCGGCTTTGCCCGGCGGTGCGTGCAAGCCGCTGCGAATTCTTGGATCACTCGGCGGGCGGCGCCATGACGGAGCGGCGTTCGATGAGGTGGGGCTCGATGAGGCGCAGGCGGTCGGTTTCGGGCAGCTCGCCGTGCAGGGCCGACTGGAGCAGCAGCAGGGCCTGCTCGATGTGGCGCTCCAGGTGGATGTCGATGCAGGTGACGGGCGGGTGCGCGTAGGCCATCATCGCGCTGTCGCCCGAGTTGATGAGCGAGAATCGCTCGGGTACAGCCCGGCCCGCGTCGCGGCAAGCGGCCAGGGCAGCCAGCGACATCTCGTCTGAGGTCGAGACCAGGGCCGTGGCGTCGCCGCCCGCGGTCAGGAAGCGGTACACAGCGCCGTAGGTGAACTCAGCCACGCACTCATACTCGGGCGTGTCGACGACGATCAGGCGGCGCTCCAGCGCGCTTTGCTCCTGAGCCGAGCCTTCAGGGTCGCTGCCTTTAGGGTCGCAGGCGGCGCGCCAGGCGGCGATTTGTTCGCGGTCCACGGCGTGGCTGGGGTGGTTGGAGAGCAGCGCGATGCGGCTGTGCCCCGCGCTCTGGAGGTGCTCGACGGCCAGCACGATGGCTCGCCTGTCGTCGGCCAAGATCGAGGGCACGCCTCGGTGATCGAAGCGGTTGCCCAGCACCACAGCTCGCCCCGAGGCACGCGCCAAAGCCTCGCCCAGAACCGAATCCAGCTCGGGGCCTTCGGGCAGCAGCACCATCATGTCGCCGTTTTCCAGAGCGCGGACGGCTGCGCGCACCGCGCCCGGCGAGAGGCGGATGATGTGCGACCGCCAGCCGCGCGCCTCGACCGCGCGCGCCCCCAGCCGCAGGAAGTCCTTGATGCCCGACGAGTCGAAGTGCGGAGCCACCAGGTGAACCGTGGTCAGGGCCAGGCGCGCGCGGCTGTTGGAGCGCACGAAGGTGCCCGCGCGCGCCCGCCGCTCGACCAACTCGGACTCGACCAGCTCAGCCACCGCCCGCCGCGCCGTCATGTAAGAGACACCAAATTGCTGCGCCAGGTCACGCTCGGCGGGCAGCTGCTCGCCAGGTTCCAGCCGCCCCGCCCGAATCTCCTCTTCCAAAGCCGCGCGCACCTGCTGATGCTTGGCCACCGCAGGCGCGGCGCGAACCTGCGCAACTTCCGCAGCTTCCGGCTGCGTCTTCTGACTGGCTCCTGCAGCTTTGCGCTTGTCCATACCAACCTCGGCCTGCGGGCTTCATCCGGCTCAAGCCCGCGCGGGCCGCTCTTTCAAACTATAGTCAAAATCCCCCAGCCGCTGCCCTTCAAGCTCGCTTCAAGCTCGCTTCAAGCTCAGGCCAGCTCAGGCCAGGCCAAGCCGCCGCGCCTGCTATGCAGCACGAGCCACGGGCGAGGCCAGGCGCGGCAAGTACTTGCGGCTGCGTTTTTGGAGGGGCGCCGTGGCCGGAAAGATGAATTAAGCTGAGGCCAGTCGAGCGCATTTTTCGGAGGTTTTTGTGAAGAACCGCAGCTGGATGAGCTGTCTGAAGTGGGCGGGCGCCGCGTGCTTGCTGAGCCAGCTGAGCCAGCCTGTAACCGCTCGGCCCGCGCCGGGCGGCGCGCCCGCCGCTCACAGCCAGAAGAAGGGGTTTGGCATCGTGGCCGGGCGCGACGCGGCCTGGAAGAGCAAGATCTCGGCGCTCAAGGTCGCCTGGTTTTACGGCTGGGGGCTGGATAAGCCCGCAGCTGTGCCTGCGGGAGTCGAGTTCGTGCCGATGGCGTGGGGCTATTGGGGCAACAAGGACGGCGGCTTCGAGAGGTCGCTGCAAAAGGCCAGGGCTCAGCCCGGCGTGCGCGCTCTGTTGGGATTCAACGAGCCGGACGGCAAGGAGCAGGCGAACCTGGGTGTCGAGGGCGCTCTGAAGGCGTGGCCGTTTTTGATGAAGACCGGGCTTCGGCTGGGCAGCCCCGCCGCTGTGCACGCCGACAACGACTGGATGCAGAGCTTCATGAAGGGAGCCGAGGCGCAGAAGCTGCGCGTGGACTTCATCACGGCGCACTGGTATGGCGGCAACGACGCGCCTGGCTTCTTGGGCTGGCTGGCCCGCCTGCACGCGATGTATGGCCGCCCGCTGTGGATCACCGAGTTCGCGCCCGCCGACTGGCAGGCCAACGCCACGCGCCCCAACCGCTACTCGCCCCAACAAATGGCTGATTTTATGCGCGCCGTGCTGCCCAGGCTGAACCAGCTGAGCTACGTGCAGCGTTACGCCTGGTACTCTTCGGGGCCAAAGGACGCTGCGCTCGGGCCGTCCGCGCTCTTCAACGAAGACGGCTCGCTCTCAGGCCTGGGCCGCTTGTACGCCTCGTTTTAAAGAGCATACGTCGCTCTGGCAGGGCGCTTTGCGTGCGTGCGCCAGGGCGAGCCAGAGGCCGCCACAAGTACTTGCAGCGTCCGCGAAGACCTTGCCCCAATCTTCGCGAGCCACGATTTTGGCAGCGGCATCAGCGGCCAAGGGCCTGGGCTAAGGTCGCTCGCGCGCCGCGCTCGTACAAGCTGCTCAGGAAGGCGCGCACCTGCTGCGTGAACTCAGGCGAGCCGGCCAGTTCGGCGCTGAAAATCTCGCGCAGGGCGAGCAGAGGAGCCGGGTCCTGGCCCGCAGCCTGCGCGATGGCGCGCAGGCGGGGCGCCATGGGGTCTTGCATGACGAACTCGCGGCCCTGCTCGTCGCGCCCATTCAGGTAGCGCAGCCAGCAGGCGACGGTGAAGCAGAGCAGCGTGATCGGGCCGCCGCGCCCGAGCTGCTCCTCGATCGAAGGCAGCACAAATTTCGGCAGCCCTGACGAGCCATAGATGCCGATGCGCCCCAGCTGATCGCGGATCGCGGGGCTGGCGAACCGCTCCAGCAGGGTGGCTTTGTAGGCGCTCAGGTCAACGCCGGGGACTGGAGGCAGCAGCGGCGTGACCTCGCGCTCCATCAGCAGGCCCAGCAGAGCGCGGATGTCGGGCTCCTGCATCGCCTGGTGCACGAACTCGTGCCCCAGCAGCAGGCCGCTGTAGCACAGTGCCTGGTGGCTCGCGTTGAGCAGCCGCAGCTTCATCTTCTCGTAGGGCAGCACGTCGCCGGTCATTTGCGCGCCGGCCTCCTGCCAGGCGGGGCGGCCCAGCACGAAGCGGTCTTCGATGACCCACTGCTTGAACGGCTCAGTGACGACGGGCCAGGCGTCCTCGATGCCGAACCGCTCGCGCACCAGGAGCCGGTGCTCGTCGGTCGTCGAAGGCGTGATGCGGTCGACCATGCTGTTGGGGAACTCGGCGTTGCGCGCGATCCAGCTTGCCAGGGCGGGCTCGCGCAGCTCAGCGCAGGTCGTGAGCATCTTCTTCAAGGTGTCGCCGTTGCTCTGGATGTTGTCGCACGAGAGCAGCGTGAAGGGCGCTTGCCCGCGCCGCCGCCGCCGCTGCAGGGCTTCGAGCAAAAAGCCGAACGAGCACCGGGGCTGGTGCGGGTGCGCTAAGCCGTGCTCGATGTCGGGGTGCCTGGCGTCGAAGCCGCCGTCCGCGCGCAGGTAGTAGCCGCCCTCGGTGATGGTGAGCGACACGATCTTGGTCTGGGGCGAGGCCATCTGTTCGAGCACGGCCTCGCTCTGGTCCGGCGCGAAGAGGAAGCCGCCGATCGAGCCCACGACGCGCGCGCTGTCGCCCTCCGCGCCGCGCTCGACGAGCGTGTACAGGCAGTTCTGGCCGCGCAGAGCGTCCCGCATCGCCGCATCGCGCGGCAAGAGCCCAACACCGCACAGACCCCACGAAAGGTCGTGGCCCCGGTTGAAAAGCTCCTCGGCATAGATGGCCTGGTGCGCGCGGTGGAAGCCGCCCACGCCGATGTGGACGATGCCCCGGCCAAGCCCGCCGCGATCGTAACGCGGGCGCTCAACCGAAGGCCCCAGCATCCCGAGGTTGGCTGCGCAGAGTTTCAAAGTCATCAGGGCACCACCGCTCCAGCGCGGCCAGGCAAGGCGCTGCAAGTACTTGCAGCATGACAGCTCGGCGCTGCAGCTTGCAGCGTGCAGCTTGCAGCGTGCGGGGCCGCGCGCGACTTCTTCAAGCCGCTTCTGAGGTGGCTGCCTCGTGCCGCGCGGCTAACCGCTGAGGCGTTTGTCAACCGGTTTAGTTAAAGCGGTTTTCAACTGGATTGATAGCTGAGGCCGCCACTCGTCATTCTGAAGGGAGCGGAAGCGACCTGAAGAATGACGAGTGGCGGCTATCACTTCGAGTGAAAAGCGCTTTAGGCTCTGGGTACTTCAATCGGACGCCGCAAGTACTTGAGACAGGAAAAATTTATGCGCGCTCTGCGCCTTCACTCGCCAATTGTCGCGTCTGCCACGGCTGCCCTGGGGCTGCTGGCCGCTCTCGCGCGCGCTCAGGGCGCGCCTGCTGAGCCGAGCACTCAGCTCAAGCCGCAGCCCAACGCTGCGCTGCCCTCGCTGTTTGTGGTGGGCGACTCGACGGCTCGCAACAACGCCAGGGGCGCGCGCGGCTGGGGCGACCCCTTCGTCTCCTACTTCGATGCTGCCAAGATCAACGTCTTCAACCGGGCGATGGCAGGGCGCAGCAGCCGCTCTTACATCGCCGAGGGGCGCTGGGACCAGGTGCGGCAGGAGATGAAGGCGGGCGATTTCGTGCTCATCCAGCTGGGCTACAACGACGGCGGGGCCATTGACGCGGGCCGCGCGCCTCGCTGACCGGCCTGGGCGAGGAGTCGCGCGAGGTCACGCGGCCCGATGGCAGCAAGGAAACCGTGCACACCTACGGCTGGTATTTGCGCAAGATCATCGCGGACAGCAAGGCCAAAGGCGCCACTCCGATCATCTGCTCGCCGATCCCGCGCAAGAGCTGGGCTGGCGGCAAGGTCAACCGCAGCGCGGGCAGCTACGGCGGCTGGGCGGCTCAGGTCGCCCGCTCGCAGAACGCGCCGTTTCTCAACCTCAATGAGATCATCGCGCGCCAGTATGATGCCCTGGGGCAGGCCAGGGTCGAGCCCCTCTTCGCCGACGCCGACACGCACACCACGCGCGCCGGAGCCGAGCTCAACGCCGCCAGCGTGGTCGCGGGCCTGAAGGCGCTGCCCGCCGATCCGCTCGCGCCCTATTTCACCTCCAAAGCCGCCGCCATTGCCGCCGCGCCCTGACACCAGGCTTAAGCCCGCAAGTACTTGCAGGCCGGTCAGGCTGTGCGAACTCAGGCGGCTGCGTCCGGCGCCCCATGCCCTCGCCTCCGTTGAGGCGGGTTGAGGCGGGGGCTTTTGCCTTTGGCTGCGCTGAGCAAGAGCTTATCGGGGCAAGCGACGGGCGTTTTGGAACAGGGTTGGGCGTCATACTTTGCCTGTGCGTTCAGGCGCGCTTGAACCAAGCCCTTATGACTCCGCCAACGCCTTCCGAATCATTGAATACGCATGATGCGCGCCCGGCTCTGGAGGCCGCGGGTGACCTGGACACGAACCTCAACATCCTGCTGCCTCAGGCCGACCTGAATATCTTGCCTGTCGTCGGGCTGGGCGGCAGCGCGGGCTCGATCAAGCCGCTGCAAGAGTTCTTCGGGCTGATGCCGCCCGACTCGGGGCTGGCGTTCGTGGTTGTGATCCACATGGCGCCGGATCACGAGAGCTCGCTGCCGCAGATTTTGCAGGCGCGCACCACGATGCCCGTCGTGGCCGTGCTGGAGCCGGTCGAAATCCAGCCGAACCACGTCTACGTCATCCCGCCGGGGCATCACCTGACGCTGCGAGAAGGTAAGATCGAGCTATCGAAACCCGAGCTTGAAATCGGTAGGCGCGTCGCCGTAGACCTGCTGTTCCGCAGCTTGGCTGCTTCGCACCGCTCGCGCTCTGTGGCGATTGTGCTTTCGGGCATGGATAGCGACGGGGCGGTGGGCATCAAGCGCATCAAGGAGGGCGGTGGCGTCACCATCGCGCAAGACCCGGACGAAGCCGAGCAGAGCGGTATGCCGCGCTCGGCGCTGGATACCGGCATGGTCGATTGGATGCTGCCGGTGAGGGCGATGCCGGCAAGGGTACTGGGGTTCTGGCGCAACGAGAACCGCCTGCGCTTCCCCTCGCCCCACCCGCCGCGCTCTGAGCCGAGTAGCTCTGAGCCGAGTAGCTCTGAGCCTGGGGCAGGCGTGGGGGCCACGGCGGACGCCGACGGGGATGCCAATGAGGTGGCGCTGCGTGAGATTCTGGCCTTCGTGCAGGCACGCACCGAGCACGATTTCTCGCGTTACAAGCGGCCTACTGTCCTGCGCCGCATCGGGCGGCGTTTGCAGGTCAACTCGCTCGCCGACTTCCCGACTTACGCCCGGTTTCTGCGCACGCACGCGGGCGAGGCGGGGGCTCTGCTGCAGGATTTGCTGATTTCGGTCACGAATTTCTTCCGCGACAAGGGTGCCTTCGCCGCGCTGGAGGCCGAGTTGCCGCGCCTCTTTCGCGGCAAGGGCACGCGCGACGTGGTGCGCGTCTGGGTGCCGGGCTGCGCGACCGGCGAGGAGGCGTATTCGCTGGCGATGCTGCTGCTGGAGCGCGCCGGTGAGCTTGAACCTCCGCCCCAAATCCAGATTTTCGCGACTGACCTGGACGAGGTAGCGACGCGAGCCGCGCGTGAGGGTTTGTATCCCGCTGCCATCGCCGCCGATGTGTCGCCCGAGCGCCTGCGCCGCTTCTTCACCTCCGAGCAGGGCCGCTACCGGGTCAAGAAGGAGGTGCGCGAGATGATCTTGTTCGCCTCGCACAACCTGCTCAAGGACTCGCCCTTCTCGCGGCTGGACCTGGTGTCGTGCCGCAACCTGCTGATCTACTTCGACGTGCAGGCTCAGGAGCGCGTCTTCCACCTGTTCCACTTCGCGCTCAAGAGCGACGGCTTGCTGTTCCTGGGCTCGTCCGAGTCGATCGAGGAGGCGAGCGCGCTGTTCGCCCCGCTCGATAAGCGGCACCGCATCTTCACCGTGCGCCCGGCTCCACGCCCCAGCATTGCGACACTGCCGCTGCCGTCCGCGCCGCGCGTGCCTCACGTGCCGCCCAGCGCCTCTATTGCGCTGCCTGCACCGTCCGTGCCGCCTGCCCTGCTCTCGGGGCTTTCGGGGCTGGCGCCTGCCGTGGCTTCCGAGCGAGCGGCTTCATTTGGAGAGTTGCATCTGCAACTTCTGGAGCAATACGCGCCGCCTGCGGTTCTGGTCAACGAGGCTTACGAGGTCATGCACCTGTCGCCGCAGGCCTCCAAGTACCTGAGCCTGGCGCCGGGCGAAATCTCGATCAACCTGCTGGCGATGGTGCGGCCTGCGCTGCGCCTGGAGCTGCGCGCGGCTCTGTTTCGCGCCGTGCAGAGCGGGCTGCCGGCTACGGCTGCGGGCATTCCCGTTGAGCTGGGCGAGACGACGCGGCCCGTAAACATTCATGTGCGCCCGTGGCGCGACGAGCAGGCACCTGATGCCTCCGCGCGCTTCCTGCTGGTTATCTTTGAGGAGGGCGATCAAGAGGTCGAGGCGTGGAGCGTGGCAGAAGACGATCCCCTCGCGAGCCGCCTGGAAAACGAGATCAGGCACCTCAAGGCGCGCCTGCAAGAGATCGTTGAGCAGTCCGAAGCCTCGAACGAGGATCTCAAGGCCTCCAACGAAGAGCTGCAGGCGATGAACGAGGAGCTGCGCTCTTCGGGCGAGGAGCTGGAAACCGGCAAGGAAGAGATTCAGGCGGCCAACGAGGAGCTGACCACGCTCAACCACGAGCTGCGCCTCAAGGTCGAGGAGATCTCGCGCGTCAACGGCGACCTGAGCAACCTGATGAGCTCAACCGACATCGCCACCGTCTTCCTGGATCGCGAGCTGCGCATCAAGCGCTACACGCCGCGCGCGCTCGACTTGTTTCAGCTCAGCCCGACCGACCTGGGCCGCCCGCTCTGGGACTTGCGCCACCGCCTGCGCGACGAGAGCCTGGCTCAGGACGCCGCGCAAGTACTGGAGACGCTGCACACCACCGAGCGCGAGGTGCTGACCGCGGACGGGCGCTGCTTCATCCTGCGCGCGCTGCCGTATCGCACCCAAGAGGACCGCATCGACGGCGTGGTGCTCACGTTCCTGGACATCACCGAACGCAAGCGTTATGTCGAGGCGCTGCTCGAAAGCGAGGAGCGGCACCGCCTGATCGTGGAAGGCGTGCACGAGCACGCCATCTTCACGCTCGATGAGCGCGGCCTCATCACTTCGTGGAACCCCGCCGCGCAGAGGGTGCTGGGCTGGAGCGAGGCCGAGGCGCTGGGGCAGCCGAGCGAGATGCTCTTCGCGCCCGAGGAGCGTGTGCTGGGCGTGCCCGCAGCCGGGCTCAGCGAAGCCGCCGCCCAGGGCCGCGCGCCCGACGACGGCTGGCGCGTGCGCAAGGACGGCAGCCGCTTCTTCGCCAGCGGCGTCACGACGGCCCTGCGGCACGAAGACCTCAGCGTGCGCGGCTTCGTCAAGATTTTGCGCGACATGACCGAGCAGGCGCGCTCCGAAGAGGAGCTGAGGGCAAGCGAAGAGAGATACCGCACGCTGTTCAACTCCAGCGACGGAGGCTTCTGCGTCATCGAGATGATCTTCGACGAGCAGGAGCGGGCGCGCGACTTCCTCATCGTCGAGACCAACCCGGCCTTCGAGCGGCACAACGGGATCAAGGCCGGCAACGGCAGGACGATCCGCGAGCTGGTGCCCGGCCTGGAGGAGCACTGGTTCGAGACCTACGGGCAGGTGGCGCGCAGCGGCCAGCCGGCGCGCTTCGAGGCTCAGGCCCTGGCGACTCCCATCGGCGGCTGGTTCGATGTCTACGCCTTTCGGCTGGGCGGGCCGGGCAGCCGCAAGGTCGCGGTGCTGCTCAACAACATCACCGGGCGCAAGCGGCAGCAGCAGAGCGTCGAGTTCCTGGCCCAGGTCAACGCGAGCCTGGCGCTGCTCGCGGGCCCCGAGGAAATCGCGCGCACCGTCGCCGAGACCATCGGCAAGTACTTGGGCGCCTCGCGTGTGCTCTTTTGCGAGCTCAGCCAGCCCTCGGATCAAGCCAGGGTGCTCTTCAGTTGGAGCTCAGCCCAACCGGGTTCAGCCCAACCGGGTTCAGCCCAACCGGGTTCAGCCCAACTGGGTTCAAGCGAGGCGGGTTCAAGCGAGGCGAGCCCAGCCGAAAGCGCCACGGCCCGTCCGCTGAGCGAGCTGGCGAGCCCATCGCTGTGGCCCGAGCTAAAGGCCGGGCAAGCCGTAGCCGTAGCCGTGAGCCAGAGCCGAAGTGAGGCGGGCGTGAGCAGCTCGGCTTTGTACGCGCCGTTCCTGAGCGACGGGCGCTGGAAGTTCTTGCTGGTGTGCGAGCGAGCGGAGGCGTGGCGCGAGGATGAGGTGTCGTTGATGCGCGAGCTGCCCTCGCACCTGTGGCTGCGGCTGGAGCGCGCGCGCTCGGAGGCCGCGCTGCGCCAGAGCGAGGAGCGGCTGCGCATCGCTGTCGAAGCGGCTGAGCTGGGCACCTGCGACTGGAGCTACCAGGCGGGCGAGATGCGCGGCAACGCCCTGCGCTTCGTCCTGTTGGGGCTGGACCCGCAGCCGAGCACGATCAGCACGCGGCAGTTCCTGGACGCCCTGCACCCCGAGGACCGCGAGTCGGCCTGGGCCCTCATCAACCGCCACATCGAGGAGCGCGGCTGGTTCCGCGTCGAGTATCGCGTGGTGCATCCCGGCGGCGCGGTGCGCTGGATACTCGAAGCCGGGCGCATCGTGGAGCAGGACGAGGATGGGCTGCCGCTCCTCATCAGCAGCATCCTCGCCGACGTGACGGCGCGGCGCGAGGCCGAGCAAGTACTTGTGCGCTCGCGCGACGAGATGGAGACGCTGGTCGGCGAGCGCACGGGCGAGCTGGAGCAGGTCAACCGGGCGCTGCAGGCCGAGGTCGCGCAGCGCAAGAGCGCCCAGACCGCGCGCGAGCTGCTGCTGCGGCGGCTGGTCTCGGCTCAGGAGGAGGAGCGGCGGCGCATCTCGCGCGAGCTGCACGACCAGATGGGCCAGACCCTGACCGCGCTGATGATGGGCCTCAAGTCGCTGCCCGACCTGCCCGACCCTGGGCTCACGCCGCCCAGCTCGAACCAGACGATCCAGAAGCTGCAAAACATCACCACCGAGCTGATGAGCGCGGTGCACCACCTGGCCTGGGAGTTGCGCCCCGCCGTGCTCGACAACTTGGGCCTCGAAGCCGCGCTGGGCCAATACGTGGGCGAGTGGGCGCGCCGCGGCGAGGTGCGCGCCGACTTCCTCTCGCACGGCCTGAGCCCGGAGCGCCTGCCCGAGCACATCGAAAGCGCGCTGTATCGCACCGTGCAGGAGGCGCTCACCAATGTCGCGCGCCACGCCGGGGCCACGTCCGCCAGCGTGCTGCTGGAGCGCATCGACGGCGAAGTGTCCGCCATCGTCGAGGACGATGGCCAGGGCTTCGACACCGAGGCGCAGGGCAAGGACAGCAGCGCGCGGCTGGGCCTGCTGGGAATGCGCGAGCGCGTCGAGCTCGTCGGCGGCTCGCTCACCATCGAGTCCAGCCTGGGCCTCGGCACCACCGTCTACGCCCGCGTGCCCATCGGCAAAAATCACGGCGCGCCCTCGTGAAAACAAGGCCCGCCCGCGCCGTTCGATGTTGGTTCCCCGAAGCGATGCGCCATCGTGGGGGCCAGAGTACCTCGCCGCACGATGGCGCGCTTGCGGGCCGCAAGTACTTGCAAGTACTTGCAGCAGCGGCGGCTTGGCTTAGCTCACCACGTTGCGCGGCGAGCCGCTCAAGAAGGCGCGCAGGTTCTCGATGCTTTCGTGCAGCAGCCGCTGCCTGGACTCGGGCGAGGCCCAGGCGATGTGCGGCGTCAGGATGCAATTGGGCGCGCCCAGCAGAGGATGCTCGCGCGGCGGCGGCTCGGGGAACAGCACGTCCGCAGCGTAAGCCGCCAGCGTCCCGCTCTGCAGAGCCGCGCGCACCGCTTCGTCTTCGACCAGCAGCCCGCGCCCGCTGTTCACCAGCAGGGCCGAAGGCTTGAGCAGAGCTAACCTGCGAGCGTCCATCAGGCCGCGCGTCTGGGGCTTGAGCGGGCAGTGCAGCGAAATCACATCGGCCTGCCCCAGCGCCTCATCCAGCTCAAGCCGCCTGAACTCAGCCTGGCCCGAGCCGCTGCGTCCGGGCAACATGGCGGCGACGATCTCCATGCCAAAAGCCGCCCCGATGCGCGCCACGCGCCGCCCGATGCTGCCCAGCCCGACGATGAGCAGCGTCTTGCCCGCCAGCTCAACTAAAGGGAAGCGCCAGAACGAGAAGTCCGCGCCCGCGCTCCACTGGCCTTCGTGGACCAGCCGCGAGTGCTCTCCGGTGCGCGAGGCCAGCTCAAGGATGAGCGCCCAGGTCGCCTGAGCCGTGAAGTCGCCCGAGTAGCCCGCCACGTTGCACACCGTGACGCCGTGCTCGCGCGCGGCTGCCAGGTCGATGTTGTCGGTGCCCGTGGCCATCTCGCCCACGTATTTCAGGCTCGGCGCGGCCTCGAAGACCTCGCGCCCCAGCCGCACCTTGTTGGTCAAGACCGCCTCGGCTGCGCAGACGCGCTCAAGTACTTGGGCCGGGCCGCTGCGCTCGTGCAGCGTAAGCTCGCCGCGCTCACGCAGCGCGAGTTCGCGCAGAGGCCCCCAGTCCAGGTCGCCGTTATCCGTGGGGCGAGCGTCCAGCACAACGATGTTCATGCCTGCTATTAAACAACTTTTCAGGACGCGGCCTGTAGCCCGCGCAGCGTCTTGCGGGCGGCTTCGAGGCGAGCCGCGAGGCCCAGCCGGGCGGCTTCTCCTGCGTAGTTCTCGCGGCTCAGGAACTCCTGCAAGTACTTCTCGTGCCGCTGCCACAGCGCCAGGTCGCTCTGCTGCTTGGCCGCGAGCCGCCCGCGATACCACTCGCTGCCGAGCACGTTGTCGCGCGCGAACAGGGCGCGAACTTCGGGGTGATTTAAGCCTTTGCCCTCGAAATGATCGTCGCGCATGATGTGCAGCAGGGCCTTGAGCGGCGGGCAGGCCAGCTCGATGCTGCCATCGTTGAAGTACATCCGGGCCACGCGCTGCTGCGTCTCGATGATGTTGTCCATGCCATCGACGACCAGCTCCAGGCTCTGCTTTTCTGGCCGCAGCATCTCCTCGCTGAACACCAGGTGCGGGTGGTTGAAGACGCGCCCGAAATACGTCTTCACGAAGCGGCGCGTGATTCTGTAACCCAGCCTGCTGGTCAAGATTTGCCGCCCCCGGTGCTCGAAATCCTCGCACTTTTCGAGGTAGTTGTTGCGGATCAGGAACTCGGGGTCGCGCTCGCGCGTGCTCATGCGCGCCCACACCTCGGGCACCAAGAGGCTCACGTCGTGATCGACGCGCGTGTGCGGCCCCACGTACCCAGCCGCCGTGATGAAGACACTCGCTGCCGTCTGCGCGTAGGAAACCAGCGCGTCGTTGAGGTCGTAGATCGGCGGCAGCGCGTTGAAGGGGCCTTTAGTTAAAGCGCCTTCGGAGCCCGCGCCCGTTGTCGAGGGCGACTTGCCGGTCATGGAGCAGATGAACTCCATGAACAGCTCGGGCAGCTCCATGTAGTGGATCGGGTTGAACACCGCCAGCGAGCGGATGCCCGCCGCCTGGTCCGGCGGGCTGTTGCGCCGGCCCGGAAGCACCGCGTTCACCGGCAGGTGCACCGGCTCCTCAAGCCCGATGCGCCGGTGCATCCGCACGCCCATCTCGGCCAAGTAAGCCTCGCGCGGCTGCAGCAGGTCGGGCCGCGTCTGCAAGTAGCGCGGGTTCGCCGAGGGCTTGCCGTTCACCAGGCGCGGGTGCGCCGAGGACACCAGGTACCTGGGCCGCTCGGACTGCGCCGCCGCCCTGACAAGCTCCTGCATCGGCGGCGTCCACAGGTCGAAGCCGATGGAATCTTCGACCAGCTCTCTGGCATCCTCGGTCGTCAGCGGCTCGTAGTTCGAGAAGAAGTTGCCGGGCTTGGAAAAATCCGCCTCGGTCTGCTTGTCGTAGCCCCGGTGAATCGCGTCGTCCGGACGCTGGAACAAGCGATATTCGCAGTTGCGCACGAACTTGACTGCCGGGTTTTGATACTGCGGGTCGAGGTGCCCAAGTACTTCTGCGGGGACGACGACCGAGGCGGTGATGTCGTCTTCCATCTGCCACTTGGAGGCGGGGTAGAAGTCCTTGCGCAGGCCGAAGGTGCGCCACGAGCCGTCGGTTTCGTAGCCCACGCGCAGGTAGGCCGAGGCCAGCTTGCGCCCGTCGCACTTGAGCTCGTTGCCGCGCGTGCCGTTGATGATGTCAACGCCGAAGTGCTCGCGCCAGGCGGCGCCCCACTCGGGCTTGTAGAACCGCTTGACCACGAACACCAGCTCGATGATGTGCTGCGGCACGCTTTCGAGCCACTGATTGTAGTCCTCGTTGAAGTCGCGCGAGGCCGGGGTGAGCAGCTTGATCACCGAGCCCAGCGAACGCTCCGGGCTCAGGATGGAGCGCGAGTCTTTGTCGCCACCGAACTTCTCGCTGAAGCGGCCCGCGAAGCTGCGGTTGAGGATCGCTTCGACGGCGTCGAAGTCCTTCTCGAAATCGGAGACGAAGACCGGCCCGTAGATGATGGCGTCCGAAATCGGCTTGGAAATCTCCGACTTGCCGCCGCCCGAGACCGTGCTCGGCTTGTGGCACAGCGTGCCTTCAGCTAAAGTCCCGACGAGCCGCCAGGCGCGCTCGGGCGAAGGCTTTTCCATGCGCACCTTGTAGCCCGAAGGCCGCACGTACACCTTGCCCGGCAGCAGCTTGATGCTGGCGTGCGCGCCTTGCGAAGGCCACTTCACGCTCTGCGCGAGCAGGTCGAACGAGACATCCTCGGGCACGTAGATGATCTCCGGGAAGTGCTTGTCGATGGCGTGGCCTGCGGGCTGCAGCTCCATCAACGAGCCGTAACGCTCCAGCACCTCGCCAAACGAATAGCCCAATTTCGGCGCGTGGTCCAGCGAGGAAAACTCCTCGCCCAGATCGAACGAAGGGAAAATCAGAGCGCCGCCCGCGTGCTCTTCTTCGGAGACGCCGAACAGGTTGGCGGCGAAGGAAATCTGCGTCTTGACTTCCTTCTTGCAGTAGCCGAAGTAGTTGTCCGCGATGATGGTGACGATGACGCCCGACTCGTCGCGCGCGCACAGCTTGAACGCGCCGCCCTCGTTGTATTTTTCGTCCGCGCTCTTCCAGCACATCCCATCAAGGCGCTGCCTCTGGCTCGCTTCATCCCAGTGCGGCAACCCGACTTCGGCTTTGGTGATGTTGACCAGGTGCGGGGCCAGGATGACGCAGCCCGAGTGCCCGGTCCAGTGCTCGACATCCAGGCCGGCGTCGTTTTCGGGCAGGAAGGGGTCGCCCGCGTTGCCGAAGATGCTCTCGACGAAATCGAGGTTCGAGACTAAATTTCCCGGCGCGAAGAAGCGGATTTCCATCGTCTTCTCGCGCGTGTAGCCGGGCACCGCGGGGCACACCAGAGGCCGCAGCAGCAGCGAAACCCAGCACTCGGCCTGCGCCTCCTGAGACGAGGTGAAGGGCAGGCGCATCAGCTCGGGGGGCGGCTGCAGGGCGTGTGCAAGTACTTGCGCGAAGACTGCGCGCGGCACGGCCCGCTTGTCGTCGGGGATGGGCAGGCCGCCTTCTGCGACGTGGAAGATGCCCTGGGTTGTGCGCCGGTCGCTTTTAGGATTGTGCAGCACGCCCTGCTGCACGCGGTAGGAGGAGACGATGTCGGAGTTGAACTCGTCGCGGTCCGGGGGCAGCGAAAGGGCGCGGGCCAGGCCGTGCGAATCGAGCACGAAGGTGCGCGCGGGCAGCCTGGGCTGGGCCTGTGTGCCCGCCAAGTACTTGCAGAGGAAGTTCTGGATGCGGGCGTCGGGCGGGTTGAGGTAGTCGGCCAGCAGGCGGTTGGTTTCCTGGTGGTGCGAGAGCAGGGTGGCGATCATCGCGCCGTCGGCCTCGGCGGCGGCGCTCGAAGTCGGGCAGCCCAGGAAGGCCAGCTTCAGGTTGATGAGCCGAATCAGCTCGCGCTCCGAGGCCGCCTCCGTGGGCACGCCGATGCTTTTCTTGAGGTCCATGCTTCAAGGCTACAACGCCTTCGTTTCAGGCAAGTTAAACGCTCAGCTCATCGGCTTCATCGGTTTCATGGGCTCCATCGGCTTCATGGGCTCCATCGGCTGGCCGCCCTCGTCATCCGAGGCTTCTTCGAGCTTGAGCACCTCTGCCCCCTGGGTTGAAGGCGCTTGGCTCAGCTGCTGGATTGAGCTGCCCTGGATGCCGAAGGAGAACGCGCCCGCCTCGGCTTCGAGCTGGAGAACCAGGCCGTCGGGCGTCTTGAAGAGCGTGGGGCGGCCTTTCCAGGCGCCGGTCGAGAACGAGTTGGCCTGGCTCTGGCCGCTGCCCTGGCCGCTGCTTTCGAGCGAGATGCGGGTCTGGCCGTCGCTGTTGCCGAGGAATAGCTGGCCGCCCGAAGGCAGCTTGGACTTGAGTTTCATGGGATGCTCCGCTTTGGCCTGTCAAGTACTTGAGGCAAGACGTGTCTGCTGCGTGGTCTGCTGCGTGCTTGCCGAGCCGCAGTGTAAAAGCGCGATGTTGCGCTCAGGTTTCGTGGCTGCAAGTACTTGGCACCGTGCCCAGGAGCCGCCTGGCTTCGGGCGCGGGCGCAAGGCCGCCGGGCGCAAGGCCGCCGGGCGGCTTGAGAACCGCGAGCATACTCTGGATACTCTGGCTTCGCTGGTGCCGCGACACCTGGCGCGCCGCAAGTACTTGTACTTGCAGCCTTGAGAAATTCGCAGAGACTCTTCAACCCATGAACCTCCGCCCTGCTTCCCTGCGCCCGCTGCTCGCCGCCTTCATGCTGCCCCTGGCCCAGGCGCCGCTGCGCGCTCAGGCGCCGGGCGTCGAGGCCTTGATCTACTCGACGATGCCTTCGACCTCGGCTCACCGGCCCGAGATGGCGCTCGATGGCGACCCTGGCACCTACTTCAAGTCGGTCTACGGCATGAGCGAGGGCGACGACTTCCTGGTTCTGCTGTCGCGCCCCGTCCCGCTGCGCTGGCTGCGCATCACGACCGGCGACGCCGATGGCCAGGACTTGCTTGGGGACGCCGCGGTCGAAATCTCCGCAGACGGCGCAACCTACCGCAAGGCGGCTGCCTTCGACAAGGCGGGCGTGGCTCAGGCCACGCTCAACGGCGCGCCTGTCCGCTCGCTGCGCATCAAGCTGAACCGAGGCAAAGGGGTTCCCGCGCTGTTGATCCGCGAGATTTCGCTCGGCTCGCCGGCTCGGCTCGCGCACGTTCAGCTGGGGCCGGGGCGCGGCTTCGCGGACATCTCGCAAGCGCCCGATCTGGCGGGCTGGGCCGCGCGTGCCGAGCGCGAGATGGAAGAGTTCTGGCCCGACGCGCAGGCGCTTTTGTACTCGCCGGGCTTCATCACGCCCAACAAGGTCAACGTGGTCTACCGAACCGGGCCGGGCGTGACGGATGTCGCGGCCACCGGAGGCGGCGTGATGACGGTCAACTCAGCCTGGTGCCGCAAGAGGCCCGACGACACCGGCCTGACAGTCCATGAAATGGCGCACGTGGTGCAGGCCATGGGCGCTTACAACCCGGTCTGGCTCATCGAGGGCTGCGCCGATTACATCCGCTGGGTTGGGTTCGAGCCGCAGAACCACCACCCTGGCCTCAACCCGGCCACCGCCACCTACCACGATTCGTATCGCACCACGGCGACTTTCCTGGCCTGGTGCCAGATGCACTACGACAGCACGCTCGTGACCCAGCTCAACCACGCCATCCGCTTCGGCAACTACAAGCCCGAGCTGTGGCAGCAGTTCACGGGCAAGGACGTGGACGCGCTGTGGGCCGAGTTCCTCGCGGCTTACAAAGCCGATCCCGTCAACATCATCACCACGCCCTTAGCTCAAGCCGACAGGCCGCGCGCGCTGCCCCTCGTCAAGGCCGGCTCCAGCGTCCCGGTTGACCTGGCCGCGTCCTTCGATGCTCAGGGCTTCGCTAAAGATGGCACCGCGCTGCCCGCGAACGGCGGCTTCGACGGCGAGGGCGCGTCCTTGTCGGCGGCTCTGCTGGGCGCTTCGCAAACGTGGAACGGCGTGCGCTTCAACCTGGGGCCAGCCCAAGGGAAGAACATCGTCTCGGGCGCGGCCAACGCCATCGCTTTGCCTGCGGGCAAGTACTTGTCGCTGTGGATTCTGGGCGCGTCCGTCGAGGGCAGCCAGATGGCGCAGAGCTTCACCGTGAACTACGCCGACGGCACGAGCGATAACCTGGTGCAGAACATGAGCGACTGGTTCCAGCCGCGCTCCTTCGTGGGCGAGAGCCGCGCCGTCAAGATGCCCTACCGCAACACCGCCAGCGGCGCCCGCGACGAGCGCACTTTCTACGCCTATTCCTACGGCTTGGCGCTCAACCCAACCAAGACCGTGCGCAGCCTGCAGCTGCCCAACAACCCCAACGTCAAGATTCTCGCCGTCACGCTGGCCAACTGAGAGCCTGGCGGGCTGTAAGTACTTGCGCCCTCTGAAAACTTGCGATCACCGTTTGGCGCCCGGCATGGCCACGCGCCGGGGCTGGGGAACCGGCGCGCCCGGCTCAACCCGAAGGCCCGTTGCCTCGCTGCCCGCCAGGCCCTCGACGTTGGCCCCGGACGCCACCAGAGGCGAGGCGTAGCCTGCGGCGTTGCGCACCACGTTGCCGCTCAGCACGATGGCGCGGCTGTTGGCCAGCGTTATCAAGGCGTGCGGGCCGATGCTGCCGCGCGCGGCCTCAGTTGGGCCGCTCAGCGTGTTGTTGCTCAGCGCAGCGCCGTCGGTCCAGGCGATTTCGACGTCGCCCTGCAGGTTGCCCTCGAAGCGGTTGCCCTTGATCTTGATGTCGCGGTTGCCCATCGCGCCGTCGCCGTGCACCAGAATCGCGGAGCCGCCGTAGCCCGACTTGCCGTTGCCGCGCAGCGTGTTGCCTTCGATGACGACGTGCTGCGAGTAATCGGCCTCGTTCCAGTAGTACTCGGGCCCGATGCTGATGGCCGCCATGCCGCAGCCCTCGATGATGTTGTCGCGGAAAATTCCGTCGTCGCTCTTGGTCAGGATGCCGCGCGAGCGCGTGTTGCCCAGGCGGTTGCCGATGATGCGGAAGCCGGGCCCGGCCACGCGCGGGTTGCTCAGCTTGGCCTCGGCGGGCACCGCAAGTACTTGGTCCAGCGTCACGGTCGAGGTCTTGTCGCCGTTGTCCTTGAGCGCGGTCACAATCGCCTGGCCGAAGAAGCCCTTCTCGTTCGAGATGCGCGCCGGCTCGCCGACCTTGAGCCCGCCGCCGCCGTTTTCAACGATCAAGGTGCTGCCCTCAACGCTCTTGATCTTCTGGAAGCCGCCGTGGATGGCGATGCAGTCGTCCAGAATCACGCCCTCGAACGTGCAGCCTTCGATGTGCGGGCCGGGGCTGGCTCCTGTTGAGTGCAGCCCATCGGCTGAGCCGCTCACCAGCGGGTCTTCGACAGCGCCTTCGGGACGCGGAGCCAGCGCCCACTTGCAATTGAGAATGTTGTTGCCGCCGCCGCCTTCCTCGCGGATGGGCGAGAAGCCGTTGCGCATCATCGTGATGCTTTGCAGCGTGCAGTTGCGGCTGTTGTTGAGGTGCACCTTGAAGCCCACGTCGCCGTAGCGCCCCACGATCCAGTCGCCCGCGCCAAAGCGCAGCTGGGCCTCGTTGAAGTGGATGCGGAAGGCACCGCCCGGCTGCGCCTCCATCGGCGGCCCCCAGTAATCGCCCACGTGCAGCTTGAGCAGCCGCGTGCCTTTATCAATCACGTTCAGCCCCGAAGGGAACTTGACGGCATCGGCGGGCGGCACGGGGTAGCCGGCGTCCGGCTTCCAGTCGCAAAACGCCTTGCCGTCCGCGCCCTGGCCAACCGAGAGGATGCGGCCTTGATACGAGCTCAGCTCGGTTTGCGTGAGCGTTGGCCCTTCCATCGTGACGTTGGCGCAGTTGTTGAGGCTGAAGGTGTCGCTGCCCCACTTGTGGTCGCTCATCACCAGCGTCACGCCCTTCGCGCTCAGCGTGGCGTCCTGCCAGTTGTCGAGCGCAAACGCGGTGCGGCCTGTCGCGGGCAGCAAGTACTTGCCGGGCCGGATCGTGATGCGGCGCGAGCCTGCGTTGTAAGCGTTCTGGATTTCCTGAGCCAGCGATGCCGGATTGCTGGGATAGCCCACGGTCGCGAAAATCGGTGCGGTTTCGGGCATGGTTCGCCTCGACTTGAGCGGCTGAGCTGCGGCTGAGGAAGCCAGCAGCGCCTTGAGCAGCGGTGCCAGGCGGCGCGTGACCTTGAGATTGCCGATTTCGTTGGGGTGGATGCCGTCGCGAAAATCCTCTTTTTCGAGCCAGCCCGTGGTGTCCACGAACAGCACGCGCTTGTCTCCGCTCAGCTTGAGCGACTCGACGGCCTGGCGCTCGGCCTGCTCGAACGGGCCTCCGAAGGGACGCAGCACCACGATGCGCGCCTGCGCGAACCTGGCGCGGACGGCCTTGAGGAAGCTCATCATGCTCGCGGTCATGGTGGCTTCGGGCTCGGCTCCGCACTGATCGTTCTGGCCCAGGTTGATGACCACGACCTGCGGCGTGTAGGAGAAATTCCACGGCGTCGGCGGCTTGTCGCTCAGGTGGTTGAAGTTCTTGAGCTGGAAGTACTGGGTGTCGAGCCCGGCCTTGTCCTCAAGGCAGCCGAAGCCACTCGTCAGGGCGCGGCCACTGAAGGCGATCTGCACGTGATCAGCGCCCACAGCCTCGCCGCTCATCCAGCAGTAGCCGCCGCGCACGCCGACCGAAATGGAATCGCCCACGAACTCAACGATGGGGCGCGGCGGCAAGGCCCGCGTCGAGGCTGCGGCGTCCAGCGCCAGCCCCTGGAACTGCAGCTCGATGTTCTGCCCCTGAGCCGCTACCAGCAGCGTGTGCTGCCCCGAGGCCAGCGGAACCGGGTTGAGCGCGGTGAGCCCGGCCTGAGCGTCCATGTCGCGCAGCGGCTCGCCGTCGATGCTCAGCGAGATCGGCGCGCCCTGAGCCAGCCTGAGCCCAACTGAGGTGCCGCTGAAGCCCACGCGCAAATACGCGCCGCTCCAGTACGAGTGGAAGGCTTGCGGGCTGCTGTTGTCCCAGCGCCCCACCAGGCGGATGTTGGGGTCTTGGAGCGAGCCGTCGGCGGCGGGCGTGGCGGCGAGCGAGGCTGGCCTTGAAGCCAGCCCGCCGCAGGCCGCGAGCACAAGCGCGCCCGCGCCCAGGGCACGCCGGAGTCTGGATGTTTTCATCAGTGGATTATTCCCCGCTCCGACCGTGAGGCGCAGCCTGAGCCGCTTGACCTTTCGCTTGGCCTGCTGTGAACTTGGGTTACTATAACTTCTAAGCCACAGCCCGGCACTCCGGCTGCGAGCCGGTGGTTCTGGCCCGTCTTGCGCCTCAGCTCGTCTCAGCTGGCGCCTCAAAGGATCGTTTTTCCATGCGTCTAACCCGCTTCCTCACTTCCACCCTGGCCGCTTCCGCCCTCAGTTGCACCGCTTTCTCTTGCGCTCGCGCCGCCGAAGCGCCCGTTGCCAATGCGCCTGCTGCCAATGTGCCCATTCGCTTTCGCCCGCCCGCCGTGCCTCTGGTGACGAGCGACCCCTTCCTGAGCATTTGGTCCGAGGCCGATCGCCTGACCGACGATGTGACGCGCCACTGGACGCACCACGAGCACGCGCTGGTGAGCCTGATCCGCGTGGACGGCCACGCCTTGCGCTTGATGGGCAACGAGCCTGCCGAGACGCCCGCGCTGCCCCAGACAAGCGTGCAAGTACTTCCCACGCGCTCGATCTACAACTTCGAGGGCTCGGGCGTCCACGTCACCCTGACCTTCACCACGCCCGCGCTGCCGCACGACCTGGACGTGCTGTCGCGCCCCGTCACTTACCTCACCTGGGACGTGCGCTCCATCGACGGCGCGGCTCACAACGTCTCGCTGTATTGCAGCGCCTCGTCTCAGCTCGCGGTGAACACTCCGGCTCAGCAGGTCGAGTGGAGGCGCCAGCAGATGGGAGCCCTGACTTCGCTGCGCGCCGGGACGCCCAAGCAAGGCTACTTCGATATCGCCGGCGACGATGCCCGGCTCGACTGGGGCTACGCTTACCTCGCCGCTCCCTCGGCTCAGGCCAGGGGCGCCATCGGTTCGAGCGCAGCCTTGATCAGCAGCTTCAGCGCGAACGGAACGCTGCCCGCCGACGACACCCGGATGCCGCGCGCCGCCAACGACGAGCAGCCCACGCTGGCCTTTGCGCTGGACCTGGGCCACGTGGGTGCGGCTGCTGTGTCGCGTCACTTGATGATTGGGTATGACGAGGTGTATCAGGTCAAATTCTTCGGCCAGCGGCTGCGGCCTTACTGGAGGCGCAACGGAGCCGAGGCCACCGATTTGTTCCAGGCCGCCGAGCGCGACTACCCGAGCCTGATGCGCCGCTGCGCCGCCTTCGACAGCGATTTGATGAGCGACCTCACCAGATCGGGCGGCGCGCGCTACGCTCAGATGGGGGCTCTGGCTTACCGCCAGAGCCTGGCCGGGAACGGGCTGGCGGCGGACGCCAACAAGCAGCCGCTGCTGTTCACCAAGGAGAACACCTCGAACGGCGACATCGCGACAGTCGATGTGATCTTCCCGATGGACCCGATGATGATCTTGTTCAGCCCCTCGCTGGCCAAGGCTTCCATCGTGCCTGTCCTGGTTTATGGAGCCTCACCGCGCTGGAGATTCCCCAACGCGCCGCACGACCTGGGCACCTACCCCATCGCGCGCGGCACCGATGACGGCGGCGAGCAGATGCCGGTCGAGGAGAGCGGCAACATCCTGATCATCTGCGACGCCATCGCAAAAGAAGAGGGCAACGCCAACTTCGTGTCGCCGTGGTGGCCCAAGCTGAGCCAGTGGGCGCAGTATCTGGAGCAGTACGGCCAGGACCCCGAGGATCAGCTGTGCACCGACGACTTCATGGGGCACCTGGCGCACAACTCCAACCTGTCGATCAAGGCCATCGTCGCGCTGGCGGCGTACTCCGACCTCTGCCGCAGGCGCGGCGAGACCGCCAACGCCACCAAGTACTTAACGCTGGCCAAAGGCTTCGCGCAGCACTGGATGCAGGCGGCCAGCGACGGCAACCACTCGCGCCTGGCCTTCGACAAGCCCAACTCGTGGAGCCAGAAATACAACCTGGTGTGGGACAAAATCCTGGGCCTGAACGTGTTTCCCGCCAGCGTGTCGCAGCAGGAAGTGGCGCACTACAAGGCGGTTCTGCAGCCCTACGGCGTTCCGCTCGATTCGCGCACCAAGCTGACCAAGTCGGACTGGACGCTGTGGAGCGCGACCCTGGCCGACAACCAGGCCGACTTCGAGGCGCTGACCTCGCCGATGTACGACTACCTGAACGAGACCTCGGCGCGGCTGCCCTTCGTGGATTCCTACATCACGGACAACGTGAAGAGCGACGGGATGCACGCGCGCCCCGTCATCGGCGGCATCTTCGTCAAGATGCTGGCCGACCCCGCGCTGTGGAAGAAGTGGTCCAGCGGCGACACCACCAACGCCGTCGGCTGGGCTCCGCTGCCCGCGCAGCCGATTGTGAGGGAGGTCGTCGCGACCTCGCAGGCCGCGCCTGTCGAGTGGCGCTACACCACGAGCGCGCCGCCCGCAGACTGGACCGGAGCCGCCTTCGACGACTCGGGCTGGAAGAGCGGGGCGGCTCCCATCGGCACCATCCCCGGCAGCCGCACGCCGTGGAACGCCACTCCGGGCGACCTGTGGGTGCGCCGCACCTTCACCATGCCGGCTGGAACTTACCCCAACCTGCAGCTGCTGATGTTCCACGACGAGGATGTCGAGGTCTACATCAACGGCGTCGAGGCCGACAAAGAAGCGGGCTACAACACCGGCTACGAGGCCCTCGAAATCAACCCCCAGGCCAGGGCCCTGCTCAAGCCCGGCGCTCAGATCACCATCGCCGCTCACGTCCACCAGACCGACGGCGGCCAGGGCATCGACATCGGCCTGGCCAACGTCACCGCGCCCGCCCCAACCCGCTAAAGCCAGCCCGCTAAAGCCAGCCCAGAGCCTTCGAGCACCCGGCGAGCACCCGCGAAGCACAGGCTCCATCGCAAGATGGAGCCTGTGCCGTTTCGTCCTTCGCCTGCCCTCGGCTCGGCTCGGCTGCTTGCTCGAAGGCTGGCTCAAACGCCCGCTGCTCCGAAGCGTCAGGGGCAAAGGTTTGCAACGGGCGGCGCTGCAGCTCAGGCCAGCTCAGGGCAGCTCAGGGCAACGGAAGATCGGCTTGGCTCGCTGCTAAACTCGCTCGCGGCCCGCAGTTTTAGCCCACGGGCCACGCCCAGAGTCGAGCGAACGGCGTGCGAACAGCGAGCGAACAGCGAGCGAACGGCGTGCGAACAGCGAGCGAACCTGGTTTGCGGGGCGTCGTCTGGCGCGCGCCACAAGTACTTGAGGAAGCATTTATGAACACGAACATCCGAACGCGCTGCCTGAGCGCGCTGATTATCGCGGCCAACAGCTGCGCCCTGAGCTTGCCTGTGCTGGCTCAGACCAGGGCTCCGGCTGCGCGGCCCGCGACCGGCACCATCGCCGAGGTGAACGGCGAGAAGATTCCGGCCTCGGACGTCGAGCGCCAGCTGGCGCGCATCCGGGCGGCCCAGGCTCCGCTGCAGGCCGACACGCCCCAGGCGCGCCAGGCGCTGGCGGACATCCGCGGCAACGTGCTCGAAAGCATCATCGACTGGCGCCTGGAAGTGCAGGAGGCCAAGAAGCAAAAGCTCACGCCGACGCAGTCTCAAATAGACGCGGCCCTGGCCGACTTCCGCAAGAAGTTCGCGAGCGAGGCCGCGATGAAGGCCCAGCTGAACCAGGAAGGCAAGAGCGTGGCCGATCTGCGGCTGCTCGTCACCGAGGGGCTGATGGTCAACGCGCTCGAAAGCAAGTGGACCGCTCCCGTGGCCGTCACCGAGGCCGAGATCGGCGACGCCTACCGCGCCAACATCGCCGTCTTCACCCAGCCCGAGAGTGTGCACGCGCGCCACATCCTGGTCGCTTTCGGCGCGCAGAACCCGACCGCCGAGGACAAGGCCAAGGCGCTCAAGAAAGCGCAGGACCTACTGCGGCAGGCCAAGACGCCCGGCACCGACTTCGGCACGCTGGCCAAGGCCAGCTCGGAAGACCCCGGCTCTAAGGACAGCGGCGGCGACCTCGGCGCTTTCGCGCGCGGCACCATGGTGCCTTCGTTCGAGAACGCGGCCTTTGCAGCCAAAATCGGCGACATCGTGGGGCCCGTCGAGTCGCCCTTTGGCTACCACCTGATAAAGGTCGAGGAGAAGTTCCCCTCGCACACCGCCACCCTTGAGCAGGCGCACGACTACCTGCGCGAGCCCCTGCTCAAGGAAAAGCGCGAGAAGACCGTCGCCGACAAGATGGCCACCCTGCACCAGGCCGCCAAGATCAAGAAGAACCTCTGAGCCTGTCCGGGTTCTCAGCGGGCTCTCAGCGGGTTCTCAATCGAAAGCCACAAAAGCGGCCTCTGCAAGTACTTGCAGGGGCCGCTTCGTCTTGCGGCGCGGCGCGGCGCGGCGATAGAATGCTTTGGCTTGAACGAATAATTAAACGAGGTACTTGATGGCAGAAATTATCGATGTGCGCGCGCGCCAGATCCTGGACTCGCGCGGCAACCCGACCGTGGAAGTCGATGTCACTCTCGAAGACGGCTCGCAGGGCCGCGCGGCGGTGCCCTCGGGCGCTTCGACGGGCGAGTATGAAGCCGTCGAGCTGCGCGACGGCGACAAGAAGGTCTACGGCGGCAAGGGTGTGCTCAAGGCCATCGAGAACGTCAACGACGAAATCGCGCCCGAGCTGCTGGGCATGGACGCCACCGAGCAGGCCCTCATCGACCAGGTGATGATCGACCTCGACGGCACGCACAATAAGGCTAAGCTCGGGGCCAACGCCATCCTGGGCGTCTCCATGGCGGTGGCCAAGGCTGCCGCCGAAGCCGTTGGGCTGCCCTTGTATCGCTACCTGGGCGGGCCCAGCGCGCGCACGCTGCCGCTGCCGATGATGAACATCCTCAACGGAGGCAAGCACGCCGATTCGGGCGTCGATCTGCAGGAGTTCATGGTGATGCCTGTCGGAGCCGAGACGTTTTCCCAGGCCCTGCAGATGGGCGTTGGCATCTACCACTCGCTCAAGGAGGTGCTGCACAAGCGTGGGCTGAGCACATCGGTTGGCGATGAGGGCGGCTTCGCGCCCAACGTCAAGGGCACCGAGGACGCGCTGGGCGTCATCATGCAGGCCATCGAAGGCGCGGGCTTCACGCCGGGCGAGCAGGTGATGCTGGCCATGGACCCGGCCATGAGCGAGCTGCACAACGGCTCCAAGTACGTCTTCGAGCGCGAAGGCGGCGAGCGCACTTCCCAGGAGCTGGTCGCGTTCTGGACCGACCTGGCGGCTCGCTTCCCCATCATCTCGATTGAAGACGCCTTCGACGAGGACGACTGGGAAGGGCACTCGGCGCTCAACAAGGCCATCGGCAGCAAGGTGCAGCTTGTCGGCGACGATTTGTACGTGACCAACACCGAGCGGCTGAGCAAGGGCATTGAGCTCAAGGCCGGCAACTCGATCTTGATCAAGGTCAACCAGATCGGCACCCTGACCGAGACGCTGGCCGCCATCGAGATGGCCAAGCGCGCGGGCTACACGGCTGTCGTCTCGCACCGCTCGGGCGAGACCGAGGACGCGACCATCGCCGACATCGTGGTGGCCACCAACGCGGGGCAGATCAAGACCGGAGCGCCCGCGCGCACCGATCGCGTGGCCAAGTACAACCAGCTGCTGCGCATCGAGGAGGAGCTGGGCGAGGCGGCCCTGTTCGCCGGGCGCGGCGCGTTCTACAACCTGCGGTAGAAGCGCGTTTCCAGCGAGCGCCCGCAAGTACTTGCAAGTACTTGCGGGGCGCTCACGCGCAGCTGAGGGCTCAGCCAACCATGAAAAGGTCATCCGACGAGACGGCGCGGGCACGCTACGAGGACGCGCTGCGGCACCAGGGGCGCCAGGGCGCGGCGCGGGCCGCCGCTGCGCGCCACGTCTCGCGCCGCCACAGCGAGCACAGCTCAGGCGAAGCCGCCGGGGAGCTCAACGCGGCTGAGCTAAGCCGATCGCGGGCCGGGCTGGAGACGCGGCTGGAGCGGCGCGCGCGCGAGGAGCGAGAGGGCGACAACCCCGGCTCGGCTCGGCTGCAGCTGGCGCGGCAGCGGCGCGAGCGCCAGAAGATGCGGGCGACCACGCTGCTGCTGGTGATCCCGACCACGGCCTTCTCGCTGATGCTGATGGCGATGGCGCACGTCGTCTTCCGCGACTGGCGATCCTACGAAAGCGAGGCCAGCATCGCGCACGCTCAGCTCAGCGCGCTGCAGGAGCAGCTGGACACCGGGCAGCGCCGCCTGAGCTCGCTGCGCTCGCCCAAGGGCCGCGAGCAAATCCTGGTCGAGCACGGCTTCATCCGCCCCGGCGACCGTATGCTCCTCTTCCCCGCCGAAGCCGCCTCCAAGCCCGGCACGCCTGAGCCCAGCACGCCCGAGGCGAGCACTTCGCGCACGCAAAGCGACATCGCGGCTCGCCGAGCCATCCACAACGCCGCTCCCGCCTCGCCCTGGGATCGTGCTGCTCGCGCCATGACCGGCTGGCTGGATCACTTCTCCGGCTCGCAGCCTGAGCCCGCGCCCAACGCCGCGCCGGACGCTGCCGCAAGTACTTCGCTCGCGCCCCAGGCTGCCAACGCGACTGCAGCGAGCAGCGAGGCTGACGCGGCCATCTCGCCCGCCGACCGCATCGTGCGCCCGCGCGACGACGCGGCCCGTTGACCAGGCCAGCCGAGCTGAGCCCAGGCGCAAGCCGCCCCGCTCGCTGCTCAAGCGCAGCCGCCCGCGAGCGCGCTGAACGCCCTGTGCTCGATGCCACGCCGCGTCGCGTCGCTTCTCGTGCCGCGATGCCGCGCGGCGCTTAAACTGAGGTGCGCGCGACCAGCGCCCTCTTCAACATGACGCCGCCTAACACTCGACCTAAGCCCAGGCCGCCCCGCCCCGCCCCGCCGCCCCGCGACGATTCGCCCGCTGCCTCCCGGATCCCGCGCTCCTCCAACGGGCGCGATGCTGCCGCCAAGCGTGACGATTCCAGCGCGCGAGCCACTCCTTCCAGCGCAAGTACTTCTACTTCGCGGGCGCGCGGCTCGGAGTTTCAAGCGAGGAGCCCCTCGCGCCGCGCGCAGCCTTCGCCTGCGCCGAGCGCCGAGGCCGCGCGGAAGAGGTCGCAGAAAGGGTCGCAGAAAGGGCCGCAGGCGAGCGCGCCGAGCATTTCCAGGTGGCAGGTGCGCTTGCTGTGCGTGATGGCGACGGCGATTTTGTGGTGGCTGGCGGTGTCGCGGCCCTGGGGCTTCGTGCCCGGCTGGGTGGCCCTGGCTCCCATCGTGTGGGCCGCGCGCGGCATGACGCCCCGGCGGGCGCTGCGCTTTGGCTGGGGCGCGGGCGCGATGGGGTTCTGGCTGGTCAACTGGTGGATCATCCCGACCATCGCGCACGCCGCGCCTTCGATTGGGCTGCCCGTGCTGCTGGGCGCGCCGCTGGGGGCCCTGGCTGTGCTCATCATCGCGCTGGTGCACGGCCTTCAGGTCGCGCTGAGCTTGAGCCTAGCGCAACGCGCGCGCGCCTGGCGTGGGCCGTGGGCGATGGCGGCTGTCTTTGCTCTCGCGTGGGGCGTGGGCGAGTGGGCGCGCACGCTGGGCTCGGGCGCGCACTCGTGGGGCGCGCTGGCCTTCTCGCAGTGGCGCGACCTGCCCATGCTGCAGAACGTGCGCTGGATGGGACAGCACGGGCTCTCCGCTTTCTGCGCCTTCTGCGCCGCAGCCCTGGCCCTGGGGCTCGAAGCCTGGCTCCGCAGCCGCCGCAACGCGCCAAGCCCAAGCTCCCCTGCAAGTACTTCGAGGGCTTCCACTTCGCCTAACACTTCGCGGGCGGCCAGATCGAGCGCGCCGGGTTCTCCCGTCTCGTCGTCGGCTGCGCAGCCTGGGCGCAGCTTGTTTTCGCCGCGCGGCTGGAACTGGGCGGGGGCGGGCGCGTTGTGGGGCGTGCCTTTGGCTGCTCTTGCCTTGCTGCACGGCTGGGGCTCCTGGCGGCTGGCGGCTCATCCCGCGCGCGGCTCGGGCGCTCGGGCGAGCGGCAGCGGGACGCTCAAGGTGCTGCTGGTGCAGACGAACCTGGCCTCGGTGCGCAAGGACAGCGAGTCGCCGGTGAGCGCGGCCCTGCGCCTGACCAACGACTTCTTCGCGCTGCACCCCAACGCCGCCCGCCCCGACGTTGTGGTGTGGCCCGAAACCACGCTCTCGGGCTTCATCCACCGGCGCTCGGGCGCGGGCGAATCGGCGGGCGCGGGCGAGCCTGAGCGTGTCGAGGGGCTTGAAGCCGAGCAGGTGCGCGGCTGGGCCAGGGCGCGCGGCGTGCCGGTTCTGGTCGGCTCCTCGCTGCACGACATCGGGCTGGACGGGCGCAAGATGGTGCGCAACGACGCCGTCTGGTTCGAGCCCGACGGTTCGGTGCAGCGGCGCGGCAAGACGCGGCCCGTGCCCTTTGGCGAGCGCGCCCTGTTCTCGGAGTGGATGCCCTTCCTCGAAACCTTCGCGCCCAGCCCCATGGTCGAGCCTGACAAAGCGCGCGGCCCGATGAAGGTGCTCTCCAGAGGCCGCGCCCTGGCAATTGGAACCGTGATCTGCTTCGAGAGCGCCTTCTCGCACCCGGCTCTGGAGGCGGCGCGCGGCGCGCAGGCGCTGATGGTGCTCACCAACGACGAGTGGTTCGGCCAGACCGAAGCGCCCTTCCAGCACGCGGCCATGGGCGTGCTGCGCGCCGTCGAGTGCGGCGTGCCCCTGGCTCAGGCCGCCAACGGAGGCCGCTCCTTCGCCGTGGACCGCTACGGACGCGCCCTGCAGCAGGACCTCTCGCGCGGGCCAATCGAGCCCTCCGACGGCATGGCCCCGGTTCATCGCGAGGAAGTGCTCGAAATGAACCTGCCGCTGGATGACGCAGAATAACTGAAGCGCGACTGAAGCGGTGTGTCAGGCTGCAAGTACTTGCAGCGCGGGATGTGCATGGATCGTTGGTTCGGGGTATCTTTTGAGGGTTATGGCGCGCCGGTCGCGAAGGGCGTGGCCGGGGCATTTGGAGCGTTCTTCATGAAGCGAAATTCTCTGTGGCTGGGCGCGGCGTTGCCTGTGGCGGCCCTGGTTGTGTCCTTGCCGGCGCGCGCGCAGGAGCCCAAAGTCACGTTTCCGACCGAGGGGCAGGACGTGCGCGGCGAGATCAACATCCGCTGGGAGGGCATCCCGGACGGCGGCTACGCGATCATCTACATCGACCCCGACACGCCCGAGGGCAAGTCGCCGCTGACCGCGACGGCTGAGGGCACCTTCCCGCTCAACACCTTCTTGGACACCATCAATAAGGTGCGCCTGGGCGACGGCCCGCACAAGCTGCGCGTGGTCGCGGTCAACCCGACAGGCCGGCGCACGGGGCAGGCTGAGGTCGGCTTCAACATCGCCAACGGCAAGGTCGCGGCGGATCAGCCGGGGCGCAGGCTGGTGCACTGGTCCAACGCCGACCGCATCGCCAACACCGTCAAGCGTTACCGCATCTACGCCATCTCCAACGCCACCGTTGAGCAGCCCTCAACTCAAGGCGGCGGTGGCGGCGCGGGCGGCGCCATGCCGGGAGGCAGAGGCGAAGGCGGCGGATCAGGCGGTGGATCGGGCGGCGGTGGAGGTGCGAGCGGCGCGGGCGGCGCGGGCGGCGCGGGCGGCGCGGACACCGGAGCGGCTCTGGACTACCAGATTTCGGCCCTGGTGCGGCGCGTGGTGCGCGACGTGGGGATGTGGGAAGGCTCGGCCAACATCCGCGCCGTGGTGGATCGCGCTTACGAGAAGACGCGCGAGGGCGCTCAGGGCGGCGCCGGGGGCGAAGGCGGCTCGGGCTCGGGCGGTGGCCGCAGCGGTCCGGCGGCGGGAGCCCTGGCGCCGGGCGAGAAGCCGCCGTGGGGCGAGTGGATGCCGGCTCGCGAGACGGGCCAGTATTACGTCAAGATGATCAAGCCCACGGGCGAGGAAATCAACGCCACGCGCAAAGCGCCTTCGATTGCGCTGGGCGACCTGCTGCCCTCGTTCCCGGCCACCGATGTGCGCCCCGGCTCGACGTGGGAGACGCAGATGACCATGATCTCCGAGCTGGCCGAACGCTCGCCGCTCAACATCCGCAACGCTCCGATGACCTTCACGGCCTTCGAGACCGTGACCACGCCGGCGGGCTTCCCGCGCCAGTGCGCCAAGCTCGAATCGCGCTTCCAGCTGCCCTCGGCTCAGGCCAAGGAAGAGGCCACCAAGCTGGCCACCAAGCTGGGCACCAGCGGCGGCGGGGGCGGCGAAGGCAGTGGCGGCGGCGCGGGCGGGCCGAGCCTGAAATCTCCAGGCTCAGCGGGCTCGGCAGGCGGGGCCGCAGGCGCGGCAGCCGAGCCGCCCGAGGTCAAGAACGCGCGCGTGCGCGTCTCGCGCGTGCTGTGGTTCGACATCAAGGGCCACCAGGTACTGCGCTCGGAAGACGTGGTCGACACCAACTTCGAGACGGAGACCCTCGGCGGTGGCGTTGCGGGCGGCGCGGGCGGCTCGCCAGGGTCAGGCTCCGGCGGCGCGGGCGGGCCTCGGGGCTACCCAGGCGGGGGCGGCTATGGCGGCGCGGCAGGCGCGGCGGCGGCTCCGGCTGAGCCGACCAAGGTCGCTTACAACCAGCGCATCACGACCTGGCTGGACGACACCGTGCCGCCGCCCACGGATCAGTTCAACGGCGGAGCGGGCACGGCCCACTCGCGCGACAGCATCCCCGACATCTCCATCGACCGCGTCAACACGCCGGACGCGCCCTTCGACGCGCCCGACGCCGCCGACACCCCCGCGCCCCCAGCCGCGCCGCTCAGCAGCCGGGCGTTGAGCTGGTAGGGCGGCCGACACCCCCGCGCCCCCAGCCGCGCCCATTGCGCCCGCCGTGCCCTGATCACAGTGAGCACAGAGTGAGCACAGCAGGCTCGAAGGCGCTGCAAGTACTTGAGCGCCAAAACGCCGCTGCAATTTCTATTGCAGCGGCGTTTTCGTTCGTGTGGCCGAGGGCACCGCTTGAGCGTGCCTACTTCTGCGCCGTGATGTTGCCGATCCACAGCGTGTTGTCCCTGGCCGCGCCGGGCACCACGGCAGCCGCATCCAGCACCAGGACGCGCTGCACCTGATCCATGTCGAGCTTGCCGTTGTCGTCCCTGGAGTCGTCGGCGGGCTTGAACTGGCTCAGGCCGAAGCTCAGGGCCCTGGCCTCGCCGTCGCCCGCAGCCGCGATGGGCACCAGGTACTTGCCGCCGCCGCGCTCGTCCAGCTGCAGCACGATGTTGGCGGGCGCGCTCGAAGCCAGGCTGAGCGCGAGCCTGGTCGCTCCGGCCCAGCCCTGCGCGTTGACCTGGCGCACGACGCCGCCGAACTTGCCCACGCTCTGCGGGTAGCTCAACGCAAGGCCCGGCTGCTTCGCTCCGTCCACGCTGCGCTCCTCGCGCGCGATTGTGGTGTCGGCCAGCCCCAGCCAGCCCAGCTGAGGCGAGCTGAAGTCGTCCACCACAACCGGCTTGCCGGCTGCCACGGGCGCGGGCTTGGTGGGGTCGAAGGCCACGTCGTCCAGCCACAGCGTGCGCGGGCCGGGCGTGACGCGGAATATCTTGAGCAGCGGAGAGTTGGGGTCCGCGAGCAGAAACTGGCTGAAGTCGCCGATGCCGGCCCACTGGATGCTGTCGAGCGCGAGCTTGCCGTCGGCGTCCGGCTTGCCGCCCAGGTCGGAGCTGTTGGAGAAGTCGCCCGGCGTGAGCACGACCTGCTGCCACTTGGCCTCGGGCAGGTGGAACAGCGCGGTCCACAGCCCGCCGCCGCGCTCCTGGATGGCGAACGCCATCGTGGACTCAGCCGAAGCCTTGGCCCAGAACGAGATTTTGTTGGCCGTGCTCAGCGGCGTCGTGTTGGCCAGCACCAGGGCCGCGAGCTGGCGCGGCTGCAGGCTGTAGTTGAACTGCAGCGAGGCCGCGCCGCCGTGCACGTTCTCCGCCTCGCGCGAGATGCCGACCTGAGCCGCGGCCCCCTGGGGCTGCGAGAACTTGCCCCAGCCAGGCTCGTTGTTCTCGAAGTCCTGCTGCACCAGCTCGCCCCCGGCAGGCTGCGCCCAGGCCGAGGCCGTCGAACCCAAGGGCATGGCGCAAGTACTTGCCGCCAGCAAAGCCGCCAGCTTCTTCTTCATCGTGTTCATGTTGCCTCCCGATCCTGACAGATTTTGCCAATTACGAAGAGCTTACCTGCTGTTGGCGCGCCGCTCATACATCGTGCTGTGCACGCGGATCGCGGCCTGCGTGAGCTCAGGATACGGCGTGTCGGTGGCGTCCACGAAGCCGATGTTGTAGTTCTCGCCGTCGAACCAGCGGCCCGTCAGCGGCTCGTCGATGTATTGAAACCAGTGCGCCCCAACGAACGCGGGCTGATCCAGCACGCTCTGCAAGTACTTCTCATACTGCGCCGCCCGCGCCGCCTGCGAAGGCATCGAGACCAGGCCGGTGTGGAACATCCCGCGATCCAGCGCGCCGAAGTGGAACTCGCCGATAAGACAGGGCTTCTTCATCTTCTTCGTGAAGTCCCACTCGCCATCGAGCGCGGGCTTGTAGATGTTGAACGAGACCACGTCGCAAATCTCATCCGCCGCCTGAACCGCCTCGTCCGTGCGCCAGGCGAAGCGGCAGCCCAGGTAAAGATGGTTCGGGTCGCGCGCCTGCAGCGCCGTCTTGATGACCAAGAAGTACTTGCGCGCGTGTTCGAGCACGAACATCGAAAGGTCGCCCTGCAGCGCCGTGTTGGGCTGGCTGCTCGCCTGGAACGGCTGCTCCAGCTCTTGCCACGAGGCCAGGTTGCTGCCCCAGGCTGCGTTGAGCGCGGCGATGCTCGGGTATTTGGCCTTCAGCCTGGCGACGAAGAAGGCCTTGGCGGGCGACTTGGCCGCGTCCAGGGCCAGAGCGCCGTAAGCCAGGCCGAAGTGCTGGCGCGGGCTGGTGCCGCCGCCCCAGGCCAGCTCGTTGTCCACGAAGTAGCCCAGGCAAAAGGGGTCGTCGCGCATGGTGTCCGAGATGGAATTGGCGAAGCCCGCGACCACGTCCTTCTCGAACTGAGGGTCGAAGGCATCGTGGTGCGAGCCCCAGTAATCCTCGCCCGAAGACAGCCGCGCGTGCGAGCCGTTCACACCAAGCGCGACAGTGTAGGGGACACGCTTTTCTTGCTCGAACAGCTTGTGGTCGGCCCAGTTGCCGATGGTGTTGAAGCCCCACGCGGGCAGGCGGCGCAGCGAGCGGCCATACCAGGCGGCCTGCCAGTCCGCGCCATCTTTGCGCTGCAGGTTGGCGCCGTAGAACGAGAAGGCCCTGCCCTCCTTGACCGGGCCGCTGTGGGCGCCCGAGCGCGCGGCCCAGTGCGATTTCCAGGCGCTGCCTTCCTCGGGCAGCCAGGTGAACATCTTCTCGCGGCCCGTGATCATGGTCAGCGCCTCGGTTGGGCCCATCGAGTCCACGCCGGTCGAGAAAAACAGCCGCCCGTCAGGATCGACCAGCCACCACTTGCCTGCGTTGCGCTCAGCTCGGAAGAAGCCGCTGGCTTTCATTTGCGGCCCTTTGCTCCAGCCGCCGAAGCGGTCGCGGTCGGGCAGGGCCGGGCGCGATTGCAGCGCCTTTTCCTCGGCTGCCTTGCGCGCGGCGAACTCGGATTCGTCCTTGAGCTTGCCTGGCCAGTCGGCGCGCGTGAACTGCCCGAAGCGGTCCGCGATGCCGTTCATATCGAGGGGAGCTAAGGGCAAGAGGCGCACGTTGTCGATGACAAGTACTTGCTCGGCTGAAGGCGTGTGCGTGAAGAGCTGGTAAGCCACGATGTGCGAGGTGTCGAAGGCCCCACTCCCGTTCGAACCGATGTCGCGCCCCGCTCTGGAAGCGGGCGAAGGTGGCAGGCCGCGCATCCCGAAGTCCATCGCGGAGATTTTCGAGAGCGGCATCACCAGGGTGCCCTTCTCGCCGGGAGCCAGCGAAGCGTTTCCGGTGCGGCAGTGCGTGTTGCCGTCTGCCAGCGTGCTGTCATCCACGCGCACGCCCAGCGCGATGGCCGAGGTGCCAGCGTTGAAGGCATCGAAGGCCAGCGCGCCCGCTTTGCTCCAGTTGAGCGGCTGAGCTGGCTTGACCTGAGCGTTGGGCCACTCAACGCCGGGCGAGAAGGTGATCTTGAGCGCGCCCTTACCGCTGAGAGCGCCTCGGCTCAGCGCCTCGACGCGCGTGCCCGTCGGCTTCCAGCTCGAAGCATCCGAGGCCGCTTCAAAATCATGCAGCGTCGCAAGCGGCGCAAGTACTTGGGCCTGAGCCGCGAGCGGAGCAGCGAGCAGGGCGAGGGCCAGATGAAAAAGGCGAGTCATAGGAGTTGCACAAACGAGTCTATTTTCCCCGGTGCAGCAGGCGTCCGAACCACAGGCCTATGTAAAACCACCACACCGTGCCGCTCACGCTCAGGAAGAGGAGGAATTCAAAGCCGAGGCTTCCCTCCACCCACCGATTCGGCAGGCGGGCCCCCAGGATGTGCAGCCACAGCCCCAGCCCATACAGCACGAAATAGAAGGCGCAAGCAAGCACGCTGAAGGGAAGGTCCACAAGGAATACCACCAGCCACGCCAACGTTATCGCTTCAGGTTCGCAGACCTCCCGCATCACTGAGGCCAGAATCACGTGAGCCAGGGCGAAGGCCGCGCCCACCGCGATGGCGCGGCGCTCGCGAGGGTTGTTGAACTCCAGGCTCAACGTCAGGGCGAGCCACTTCTTCCAGCGCATCCACTTCGTCATTGGGCCTCCCAAGTACTTGCGGCTCCTCAAGGGTTCCCCCAGGCACGAAAAAGCCCGCATCACGCTGTCGATGCGAGCTCTTTGCTATTTCTCCATCAAGTGCGAAGTCAGCTTGCCGCGCTTGTAGCCTTCTAAATCCAGCAGCACCTGAGCGTAGCCGACGCCCTTCAAGTGCTCGACAAGCTCCTCGTAAAACCCGAAGACTTGCGGCAGCTCGTCGGGCGCGATTTCGAGCCGAGCCTGTGCTTTGTCGCCTTCGACGTAATGGCGCACGCGCACTTCGCGCAGGCCCTTCTGCCTCAAGAACGACTCGCCCGCGCCGATCATTTGCAGCGCCTCGCGCGTGACAGGCGTGCCGTGCGGGATGCGCGAAGCTAAGCAGGGCATGGCGGGCTTGTCCCACGATTCGAGGCCGCGCCGCCGCGACAGGGCGCGAATTTCGAGCTTGGTGAGCCCGACCTCGCGCAGCGGCGAGCGCACGTCCCGCTCGCTGCCGGCCTGAGCACCGGGCCGCCACTCCTGAAGGTCATCCAGGTTGGTGCCGTCGCAGACCACGCCCGAAGTCTCGGCCTGGGCTATCGCGCCCAGCACATCGAACAGCTCGCTCTTGCAGAAGTAGCAGCGGTTGGAAGGGTTCGAGGCGTAACGCTCGTCCTCGATCTCGTGCGTCTCGACCTCGCGCAAGTCCGCGCCGATTTTGGCGGCCAGTTCGCGCGCTTCTGCGAGCTCCTCGGGCATCAGCGAAGGCGAGACGCCGATAACGGCGCGCGCCTGGTCGCCCAGAACTGCGCGCGCAACCCAGAGCAGGTAAGCCGAGTCCACGCCGCCCGAAAACGCCACGATGACGCGCCCCAGCGAGCGCAGCAAGTCGCGCAGCTGAGCCTCCTTGAGGTCAAGCACTGGAGCGGGCGGCGCGGCGAAGAAGGAAATCGAAGGCATCGAGGGGAGTTTAGCGATTGCGATTGCGGCATGAGCCGATGCTCTCACTCGGGCGGCGCAAGTACTTGCAGCGCGCCGGGCAGCACCTTGATCTCGACGGGAGTGCGGCCCCACTCGTCGCCGTCGAGCTGGATGGGCACGTCGGGCGAGGCTTCGATCTTGACGCTCTTGGTCTTCCAGTAGTGCGCGGTGCCGCGCTCGACGTGCTGGCCGATGAGCATCATCATCGCCTGCTGCACGGAGAACAGCTTGTTCTCGTAGGGCAGCAGGCACACATCGACCAGGCCGTCGTCGAGCTTGGCCTGGCCGGTGACGCGGATGTCCCAGGCGTAAGAAGCCGCGTTGCCCACGATGAGCAGCCAGGACAAATCGGAGAACAACCGCCCGTCGTGGAAGCGCAGCGTCATCTGGGTGCCTTTGTGGACGACGGCGTTTTGCAGGCTCTTGAGCGCGTAGGCGAAGTCGCGCAGCACGAACTTGAGGCGCAGGCTGGTCTCCTCGATCACCTTGGCATCGAAGCCGATGCCCGCCATCAGCACGAAGTGGCGCGACTGCTGTGTCTTGAGCTGGCGCGCCAGCCCGACATCAATGGCGCGCGTGCTGCCTGAGCGCAGCACGCGGCAAGCCTCGCGCGTGCTGCGCCCGATGCCCAGGTTGAAGGCGAACACGTTCCCGGTGCCCAGCGGCAAGACGCCCAGGTTCGTCTCGCGCACGCGCAGCGGCTTGCCGCTGGCCCCGGCCATCAGCCCGTTGACGACCGCGTTCACCGTTCCATCGCCCCCAGCCGCGACCACGTTAGGCACTTTGTCGCGCGCCGCCTGCTCAGCCAGCAGCGAAACGCGCGCGGGGTCTTTCTCCAGCACAACTTCGACGGTGTGCCCGTGGCGCGTGAGGTCGAGCCGAGCCGCTTCGAGCGGGCGCAGCCGCGAGCCCTTGCCCGCCGCGAGCCCAGCCGTCGGGTTGGCGATGAAGAGAAAATGAGCCATGCCAGTACTTGCCAAGTCGCCCCGCCTTCAGACAGCGCCTCGCTTGAAGCGCCTCGTTTGAAGCGCCTCGCTTGAAGCGCCTCGCTTGAAGCGCCTCACCTCGGGTGGCGAGGCTGGATGAGCAGGCGAATCGCGGTGCGCTCGGCGCCGTCGATCTCGATGTCGGAAAAGGAGGGCACGCAGACCAGGTCCATGCCCGAAGGAGCCAGGAAGCCGCGCGCGATGGCCACGGCCTTGATCGCCTGGTTCAGAGCCCCGGCGCCCACCGTCTGCACTTCGACGATGCCCTCCTCGCGGATGACGCCCGCGATGGCCCCGGCCACCGTGTTCGGCTTGCTCGCGGCCCCGACTCGTAAGGTTTGCATTTCCAGTTCCGTGACGAAAACTGCGATGAAGTTGCGTGATGAAGTGCTGAGCGGCCCAGGCCAGTGCAAGTACTTGCGCCTATTGTTTAACCCAAGTACTTGCACTGGCTTCAGCTGAGCGCGGTTTTAACGCGCGTAATCCACGGCTCGCGTCTCGCGGATGACCGTGACCTTGATCTCGCCTGGGTAAGTCATCTCGTCCTGGATGCGCTGGGCGACCTCGCGCGCCATCTTCAGGCTGGTCAAGTCGTCCACCTTCTCGGGCCGCACCACGATGCGCACCTCGCGCCCGGCCTGGATCGCATACGACTTCTCCACGCCTTCGAAACTGTCCGCGATCTTCTCCAGATTCTGCAGCCTCTTGATATAAGTCTCGACGTTCTCGCGCCGCGCGCCGGGCCTTGAGCTCGAAATCGCGTCCGCCGCCTGCACGATGACCGATTCCAAACTGCTCATCGCCCCAACATCCAGATGATGCTCGCCAGCCGCCACCACAACCGGCTCGGCCTCGCGGTGCTTGCGCATCACTTCAACCCCCAGATCGACGTGCGAGCCTTCCTGATCGTGGTCCAGCGCCTTGCCGATGTCGTGCAAAAGCGCCGCTCGCTTGGCGACCTGCACGTCCGCGCCCAGTTCAGCCGCCATCGAAGCCGCCAGAGTCGCGACCTCGACCGAGTGCCTCAAAATGTTCTGGCCGTAGGAGGTGCGATACAGCAGCCGCCCGAAAATCTCCAGCAGCGGCTTGGGCAGCCGCACGCCGACCTCAGCGGTGGCGCTGTCGGCGGCCTCGCGCATCTTGGTCTGCACCTCGGCCTTGGCCTTGTTGAGCATATCCTCGATGCGCGCGGGGTGGATGCGCCCGTCGTTGACCAGGTTGGCCAGCGCGATCTTGGCGACCTCGCGGCGCACGGGGTCGAAGCTCGAAACCACAACGGCTTCGGGCGTGTCGTCGATGATGAGGTCGCAGCCCGAGAGCTGCTCGAAGGTGCGGATGTTGCGCCCTTCGCGCCCGATGATGCGCCCCTTGAGGTCGTCTGAAGGCAAGGCCACAACCGCCACGCTGGACTCGGATGTCTGATCCACGGCGCAGCGTTGGATGGCCAGCGAGATGATCTTGCGTGCCCGCATCTCGCCTTCCTCGCGCGCGCCGTCCTCGATGCGCCGTGTCAGGTGACTCACCTCGTCGCGCGCCTGCTCGCCCGCCCGCTGCAGCACGATCTCGCGCGCCTCGCCCGTGCTGAGCCCGGCCACGCGCTCCAGCTCGTGCTGCTGCGCTTCGATAAGAGCGGTGATGTCGCCGCGCCGCGCTTCGACTTCGGACTCGCGCTCGGCAAGTACTTGCTCTTTCTGGTCCAGGCTCTTGATGCGCCGGTCGAGCTGAAGGTCGCGCTCGCGCAGGCGGCGCTCGGCTTCCTTGGCCTCGGCCCGGCGCTCGCTCGCCTCGCGGTCGAGCCCTTCGCGCAGGCGCGCGACCTCGCTCTGGATTTGCTCGCGCGCTTCGAGCTGCAGCTCGCGCCCGCGCGCCTCGATCTGGCTCTGGGCGTCCGATGAGAGCCGCCTGGCTTCATCGAGGGCGCGCTCGGCTTCGCGCTGCGACTTGAGCAGCGCGGCCTGAGCGGTCTCGAAGCGGCTCTCGACCTCGTGGGTCTTGCCTTCGACCTCGCGCGTTTTGCTTTCGGCGAGCGCGATTTTCTGCTCGGCCTGGCGCGCCTGGCCCTCGACCTCGCGCAGCTTGCGCTCGGCCTGGAGCGCGTTTTTCCTGAAGATCGCGGTCATGGCCGCGATGCCCAGCAGCACGCCGAACAGGCCGACGATGGCCGCGATTAAGTAAGGCCCTAAGTTCATTTTCGGTTCTCCTTGCGATTGAGGTCGCGCTGAAGAACCGCCCTCTGTTGCGGCGCGCTTTTAAAGCAGAGCGCGCCGCAAAACACGAAGCCGGGCCTGGATTCTCGCGGACAAGGCGAGCTCAGGCCCGGCGAAACGATCACGCCGTTGGAGAACATCCGCGAAGCCCCGCACTCTTGGCCGCGCGCGCCGGGCCCTTGTCTGCAGGGCCCTTGCCTGAACCAGGCTCGGCTCGCCTGTGCTGGCGCGGCTCGGGCCGGCGTCCGTGGGCGCGCCAACGCGGGCATCGAGTACGGCAAGCGATGCGTGAGCGGGCAGGACGCACAGGAGCAGGGCGAGCAGAGCGAGGGCGGGCGAGAGCATGGCTGAAGGAGCGAGGCGGCGCGACCGCAAGGGCATCGCGGTTGGGCTCCGCTCACGAGCCGGGCGCAGCGCCGAAGCGCCGGCTGGATCGCGAGCGAAGTGCAGCACAGTGGCGCTGGGGAGCGCCGGTGTCATTAAAAGCCGCGCCTGCAAAGGCTGTGGGCGGGCGCGGTGTCGGGAAGTTCTCGGTGGAGCGCGGCGCAAAAGCCGCCGCGCGGCGTGCCGCTTCGCAATCGCCGCTCGCCCGGCTGCAAGTACTTGGAGGTGCTTGGCAGCCGAAGCGAAGCGTGAGGACGGAGCTTGCACAACAGTAACAAAATTATAACAGCGCCCTTTCCGGCGCGGGCGAAGAAGTTGAAGCGCCTGCAAGTACTTGGGCGCCGAAGTTACAAAGATCTGACACTTCGTTCGTATTTGCCCCTTGCGCCCGGCGGTTTGCCTTGATTACATCAAAGCGACGTTCTATCCGACCTCGTTATTTCCGCCGCGCCGCACCCAGTCGATTCGATGCTCCACCTCCCGCGTGCCAGCCTCTGGATTTCGGGCCTGCTTGTCCTGAGTTGCTCTTCGCCTCAAGCGCGGGCTCAGGCCATCGGCGCGGGCGGGCGGCTCGGCGAATCTGTGCGCGCCGTTTCCACTCCGGCTCTGAACTGGGACTCGGGCAAGCAGGGCGCGTTCATCGTGGCTCTGGCCTCGGGCGGGCGCGGCGAAGTGTGGGCCGGAACCGAAGACAACGGCGTGTGGCGCTACCAGCCGCGCGACGGGAAGTGGACGCAGTTCACCACCAAAGATGGGCTGGGCGATGACAACGGCTACGCCCTCGCGCTGGATAGGCGCGGGCGGGTGTGGGTCGGCCACCTCAACCACGGGCTGAGCGTGTGGAACGGAAGGCAGTGGCGCAACTTCGACATCGGCGAGGGGCCTCTGGGCGAGCGCGTCTTTGCCCTGGCCACTTCTCCCACCGATGGCGATGTGTGGGCGGCCACCAGCGCGGGGCTCGCGCGCTATTCGCTGGCCAACGATTCGTGGAGCTACCGCACGCGGGCTGATGGGCTGCCTTCGGATCAGGCCACGGCTCTGGCTTTCGACTCGTTCGGCAATTTGTATGTCGGGACTGCCTGTGACGGCCTGGCGATTTCGCCGCCCGACACCGACTACCGCCAGTTCGATGTCGTGCGCGGGCCGCTGGGCTTGCCGCGCTCGGCTGCGAGCGAAGGCTTGCCAGGCAACGAGATCAACGATCTCAGCATCGGGCGCGATGATGTGATTCTGGCGGCCACTACGCGCGGCCTGGCTCGCTCAAGCGACCAGGGACAGACGTGGCGGTTCGAGCGCGGCGGCGACTGGCAGGCCAAGTTGGAAGGCTTGCATCATCCCCTGGCGCCCGAGAAGAGCGTGGCCACGGCTTTATTGCTGCGCGAGGATTATGTGTCGTGTTTGGCGCGCGATGGGCGCGGGCGGATGTGGATCGGCTTCCGGCAGAAGGGCTACGAAGTGCGCGATCCCAACGACAAGCGCGCGCTCTACACCAGCGGCAGCGACGACAAGCAGCAGTTCCCCTACGTCTCGGCGATTCTGCCGCGCCCCGACAGCCCGCCGCTGCTGGCGGTCTACGGCGGTGGCTTGCAGTGGGGAGCTGAAATTCCCGGCAGCGCCGATGCGGGAGCTGTGCCCGAGCAGGCCAACGCGCCCACTCAAGCCGAAGCGCCGCTGCCTTCGCCTGCGCAAGTACTTGGCGTGGCGGAGCTGGACGCGCTGACGGCGCGAGTCGAGAAGTGGAAGACGCCGCTGGCGCCGGGCGAGGCGGTTGTGAACACCGAGGACTGGCGCACCGGAGGCGACTGGGTGAGCCGCTACGGTCGCCAGCGCGCGGTCCTGTGCGCGGCTGGCTCGCCTCTGGATCACGAGGTCTTCCGTGGGCCGGACTACAATCACCTGAGCGGGCAGCTGGGGCCGCACCGCACGCCGGATGATTCGCTGCGCCACTGGCTGCACTGGAAGCAAAGCGACCTGGGCAAGGTGCTGTACGATCCTTTCCCCGGCGTGCGCCGCCAGGCTGAGTGGGACGACCACGGCGAAACGTACCCGATGACGTGGGACGGGCCGGACGTGTGGGTCACTCTGCGGATTCCCCAAGGCGCGCACCGCCTGAGCCTGTACTTTATGAACAAGGACGGGCATGAGGGCAACAACCGGATGCGCGACTACCTCATCGAGTTGCGCCGCGCGCCGGACGACCTGCGTGCTCAGCCGCCGGACTTTGATCCCAAGGGGATCAGCGGTGCAGAGTTCGCGAAGCACTTCACCGACTTGTGGAAGCAGCGCGAGGAGATCCTCGAACCTCTCGAAGCCCAGCCTCCGCTGGCTAAAGCTCGCGTGCGCGACTTTTGGGGCGGCGTCTACAAGTCGTTCGTGATCGCCGGGCCCGCGACTTACTGGGTCAAGGTGGCGCGCAACTACTCGTTCAACACCATCGTGTCCTCTGTGATGCTGGACAAGATTTCGGGGCCCAGGACACGAGGGGATGACGACCAGGCGACGTTCATGGGCACGGTGCGCGACGCGCCGCCTGACCCGGATGCTCCGCCTCCCATCGACCCCTTCCTGCTCGACAAAGTACTGGCCGGGCAAAACGTGACGCCCTTGCCCAAGACGGACGAAGAGAAGGCAAAGGAGCGCGTTGTGGCCGCGGCTCGGCGCCTGTGGAACGCGGTCGAGGCGAAGCAGGGCACGCGCGAGGCCGCGCTCGAAGGTTGGGCACTGAGGTTTCAAGCTCTGCGTACGGCTCAGGCTGCAGACGCGCCCCAAGTACTTGAGGCCAACTGGCGCTGGAAGCTGGCTGTGTGGACGCCGCAAGATCGGGCTGACTGGGCCAAGATGATGGCTCAGGCGCGCAAGCAACTTTTAGAGCTCAACCCCGAGTTGCGTGGTGGCAACTACTGATGCAAGTACTTGCCCACGCGCAGCCGTTTGAGGCGTGCTCAGGCGCGCAAAGGAGAAT
>JAABUK010001280.1_pt1 | contig 48648 bp, 43 predicted proteins | sample 5559141 | NCBI WGS metagenome assembly JAABUK01 (sample SAMN10711869, study PRJNA513367) | rock metagenome | isolation source: Antarctica rocks | place: Antarctica: Victoria Land, Pudding Butte nord | collected 2016-01-03 | reverse complement strand
AACTGATCCAGCAAATTCAAAACTCAAACTGACACCCCAACCCAAAAGGCTGAGGCCAAAACAACAAAAAATGGCACTAACATTCTATCGGCACACTGTTGAGTTCTCAAAGAACACACGCACACCCGCTGAGCCTGGCCTGCTGGCCGGGCCCCGCTGGGGCAACCTCTCTAACCTACCCGATCCGGCGTGCGGATTGCAACTCCGTCCGCCTCGGCCTCGCGACCGCACAGTTGCCTGGCAGCGAAGCCTGTGCCGGGTGGCACCGACGTCGATGGGCGAAGTCCAGGACCGCAGTCCGTAGGTTCGCACTCTGTCGTGCGGTGCGATCAAAAAAGTACTGCACGCTGTTCGCCGACGTCAAACCCGCAGGTCACCGCCCCTGGTGGACACGCTGTGAGTCGAGGATGACCTGGACGATCTCGGACATGATGTCGGTCATCGAGTAATCCTTCGGCGTGAACACCCGGGCAACCCCATTCGCACGCAGCGTCTTCGCGTCGGCCGCCGGGATGATGCCGCCGACAACGACCGGGATTTCTCCCGCTCCGGCGGCAGCCAGACCGGCCACCACCGCAGGGACCACCTCGAGGTGCGATCCGGACAGCACGGAAAGGCCGACGACGTGCACGCCTTCTTGGACCGCGGCGGCCACAATCTGCGCGGGGGTGAGCCGGATGCCTTGGTAGATGACTTCGAACCCGCAGTCTCGGGCGCGGACGGCAATTTGCTCTGCACCGTTGGAGTGCCCGTCAAGCCCTGGCTTGCCAACGAGGATGCGCAGCCGAGCGCCGATCTGCTCCCCGGCCTGCTGCACGCTCTCCCGGACCCGTGCAATCTCCGCGCCGACTTCCCCCCCAGCGGCCGCAGCGGACACGCCGGTCGGCGCCCGGTACTCACCGAACACCTCCCGTAGGGCGCCGGACCACTCTCCTGTCGTCACGCCCGCCCTGGCACACGCCACGCTGGCCGGAACAAGGTTCTCCTCGGTCTTGGCGGCCAGCTGCAGTGCGCGGAGAGTCTCCTGCACCTCTTTGACGTCGCGGTCGTTCTTCCACATAACCAACGCCTCGATTGCCACAGCCTCGACCGTATGGTCGATGACCTCGATGGCGCCCGCACCCTCCGCTTGGAGCGGACTGGGCTCGGTTCCCTCGAACCGGTTCACGCCGACCACGATATCCTCGCCGGACTCCATGCGCCGGCGATGCTCGGCCAGTGAGGAGACTAGCTCGGACTTCATGTATCCGGTCTCCACGGCGGGCACCGCGCCCCCCATCCCTTGCACCCGGTCGATCTCGGCGCGTGCTCCCGAGACGATGTCCGCCACCGCACGTTCGATCACGTGGCTGCCCGCGAAGATGTCCTCGTACTCCAACAGGTCGGTCTCGTAGGCCAGCACCTGCTGCATCCGCAACGCCCACTGCTGATCCCACGGCCGCGGCAGACCGAGCGCCTCGTTCCAGGTCGGCAATTGCACGGCGCGGGCCCGTGCGTCGCGCGAAAGGGTGACCGCGAGCATCTCCAGCACGATGCGCTGGATGTTGTTCTCCGGCTGCGCCTCGGTGAGACCCAGCGAGTTGACCTGCACCCCGTAGCGGAAACGGCGCAGCTTGGGGTCGGTCACCCCGTAGCGCTCCGCTACGAGCTCCTGCCACAACTGGCCGAAGGCGCGCATCTTGCACATCTCCTCGACAAACCGCAGACCGGCGTTGACGAAGAACGAGACGCGACCGACGACCTCGCCGAATCGCTCAGCGGGCACCTGACCGGAGTCGCGCACCGAGTCCAGCACTGCGATGGCGGTGCAGAGCGCGTAGGCGACCTCCTGCACCGGGGTCGCCCCGGCCTCCTGCAGGTGGTAGCTGCAAATGTTGATCGGATTCCACTTCGGGATGTTCTTGACGGTGTAGGACACCATGTCGGTGATCAACCGCAGACTCGGCGCGGGCGGGAACACGTAGGTCCCGCGGGACAGGTACTCCTTGATGATGTCGTTCTGGGTTGTGCCGGCGAGCTTGCTGAGCAACTCGTCGCGGTCCAGACCCGCTGCCTCGGCCTGCTCCTCGGCCACCACCTGGTACAGCGCAAGCAGCCACATGGCCGGAGCGTTGATCGTCATCGAGGTGTTGGCGGTGGCCAGCGGGATGTCCTGGAACAGCGCGCGCATGTCGCCCAGGTGGCTGACCGGGACGCCGACTTTGCCGACCTCGCCCCTGGCGAGTTCGTCATCGGGGTCGTAACCGGTCTGGGTGGGCAGGTCGAAGGCCACCGACAGGCCGGTCTGCCCTTTTTCCAGGTTGCGACGATAGAGCGCGTTGGACGCGGCGGCGGAGGAATGGCCTGCGTAGGTGCGCATCACCCAGGGTCGGTCACGCTCACGGTCACTGGAATAGGGCACGGCAGACCTCCGCGTTGATCCGAGCCGTCATCGTAAGTCCGGCACCGGCGTAAGTGACAAGTGGTGACTCAGCCTACTGGCCGGTAGCGCCCACAGCGGGTGCAGTTGGCCACAGCTCGGGTGCGGACGTCCGGGCTACTCGACAACCCGTTCGACGCATGCGCCGAGGCGCTGCAAATTCTCCACGAACATCGGGTAGCCCCGGTCGATATGAAAGACATCCCGCACGAGCGTCTCCCCCTCGGCACACAGGGCGGCAAGCACCAGGGCGGCGCCTGCTCGGATGTCTGAGGCCCAGACCGGAGCGCTGGAGAGTCGCGGAACGCCTCGAACGACCGCATGATGGCCATCGGTGCGCGCGTCGGCACCCAGCCGCACCATCTCCTCGACAAACCGAAACCTGGCTTCGAACACGTTCTCGGTGATCATCGACGTTCCTTCGGCGACCGCGGCCAGGCCGATTGCCATCGGCTGCAGATCGGTAGGGAAACCCGGAAACGGCAGGGTGACGAAGTCCACGGCACGGGGGCGATGATCCTGGATCACCCGGAAGCCGTCAGGATCTTCCGTCACCGTGGCCCCGGCATTCTTGAGCTTCTCCAGCACGAGGTGCAGGTGCGCCGGGTCGATACCGCGAACCGCGACGTCGCCGGCCGTCATGACTGCAGCCATTCCCCACGTGGCGGCCACAATTCGGTCACCGATGACCCGGTGCTCGGTGGGATGCAGAGCCCCGACGCCGCACACGGTGAGGGTGGACGTACCCGCACCGGTGATCTGCGCGCCCATCTGGTTCAGCATGGTGCACAGGTCGACGATGTCCGGCTCACGCGCCGCGTTGCCGATCGTGGTCTCCCCTTCCGCGAGCACCGCGGCCATCAGGATGTTCTCCGTGGCTCCGACGGAGGGGTAGTCCAGCACCATCTCGGCGCCGTGCAGATCTTCGGCTTCGGCCACCACACAGCCATGTTCGATGGAGCTCTCCGCCCCCAGCATGCGCAAGCCCGCTTGATGCATGTCCAGCGGCCGGGAGCCGATGGCATCCCCACCGGGTAACGCCACCACAGCCCGTCGGCAGCGGGCCACCAAGGGCCCGAGCACACACACCGAGGCGCGCAACTTTCCCATGGCCGCAAAATCCGCATGATGGCTGAGATCGGTGGGTGTGGTGATCCTGGTCAGGTCGCCGAGGATCTCGACCTCACAACCGAGCCCCCGCAGCACCTCCGCCATCAGCGGAACGTCGAGAATGGCCGGACAGTTCGTAAGGGTGGTCGTTCCATCGGCCAGCAACGCCGCGGCCATCAACTTCAGCACGCTGTTCTTCGCGCCCCCGACAACGATCTCACCGGCGAGGCGGGCGCCACCGGTGACACGGAAATGCTCACTCACGGAAGTTCACCCTATCGGTCAGCAGGCAGTTGGCGCCGGTGGCGGTACCGTGCGGGCATGGCCGTACACCTCACGCGCATCTACACCCGGACCGGCGACGACGGTACGTCCGGTCTCAGCGACTTCTCCCGGGTGTCCAAGACCGACCCCCGCCTTGTGGCCTATGCCGACACCGAGGAAGCCAACGCCGCGATCGGGGTTGCGCTTGCGCTCGGTGCCCCCTCGGGCGAGATCAGCGAAGTCCTGCGACAGGTCCAAAATGACCTGTTCGACGTGGGCGCAGACCTGGCGACCCCCGTGGTCGTCGAACCCCGCTACCCACCACTGCGAGTGACGCAAGGCTATGTCGACCGGCTCGAGCGGTGGTGCGACACCTTCAACGCGCGCCTCGAACCGCTGAACTCCTTCATCCTGCCCGGAGGTACCGTGCTGGCGGCGTTGTTGCACACCGCCCGGACCGTCACGCGGCGGGCCGAACGAAGTGCGTGGGGACAGATCGAGGCGTCACCGAAAGATACGAACACCGTTCCGGCCACCTACCTCAACCGGCTGTCCGACCTACTGTTCATTCTCTGTCGGGTTGCCAATCCCGACGGCGACATCCTGTGGAAGCCCGGCGGCGGCGCGTCCTGATCGACCGGTCACCGTCGAGCGCGTTCCGCGCGGCCCGGTGGGCTGGACTCAACCCAGGACAGGAAGGCGGTGAGTGCACCTGCACCGAGCGCCACTTCCGCCTCCCCGGCGTCGTCGCGAAAGCGGATCACCGTAGCTCCGGCCGGTACCAACTCGCGCTCGGACGCTTCGGGTTGACGACGCTCGAGCACGACCAGGCTGCGCCGCGGCACACGGCGGTCCGCGCCGGAACGAAGACTGGACACCCGAAAGAAGACCAAGTACTCCTCGCGGTAGCGCACCACACCGTGGCGCCAGCCGCGCCCAGGCGGTGCCGGCAGCCTGCGCAGCACCACTTGCGTACCACCGCGGCGCAGCAACTGCACCCGGCGAACACCGATGGCGACGAGCACGGCGAGCACGGCCAACAACACAAGTAGCGCCACCATCTCCGCTACTTGCATCGCGCTCTGTCTTCCAGGCCGTCAGCTGCGCTCTACGGCGCGTATCTGTCCTCGGGCTACGGACGCCGCTTCGGCGTCGGCAGTGGCCTCCGCGCTCCAGTGGTGCAGCGCCTCACGGGCCTCCTCGACGTTGATGTCGTCCGCCCAGTCGGCCGACTCCGCCAAGATGGTGACCGTCTCCTTGGTCACCGATAGGAAGCCACCGTGGACGGCGGCGACCAGCCTCTCGTCGGAGTCGGTGGTGATCACCAGGATGCCGCCCTCGACGAGCTGACCCAGCACCGGCTCGTGTCCGGCCATGACGCCGATCTCGCCCTCGGTGGTCTGGGCGATGACCAGCTTTGCCTTGCCCGACCACAGCCGTTCCTCGACGGCGACGACCTCGACATTCAGTTCAGCCACGACCCGACTACTTCCCGGAGATTCGCTTGGCCGCGGCCTCGACGTCGTCGAGGCCACCGCAGCTGTTGAAGGCCTGCTCGGGTAGGTCGTCGTACTCGCCCTTGGTCACCTTGTCGAACGCCTCGATGGTGTCGGCCAACGGCACGACGGAGCCCTCTTGGCCGGTGAACTTCTCCGCCACGATGAAGTTCTGGCCAAGGAACTTCTGCAGCCGGCGGGCCCGGTTGACGGTGACCTTGTCCTCCTCGGACAGCTCGTCCATACCGAGGATGGCGATAATGTCCTGCAGCTCGGTGTACTTCTGCAGGATGCGCTTGACCTCGTTAGCCACCCGGAAGTGCTCGTCGCCGAGGATGGAGGCCTCCAGGATGCGGGAGGTCGAGGTCAGCGGGTCGACGGCCGGATAGATACCGAGCTGGGAGATCGGCCGGGACAGCTCCGTGGTGGCATCCAGGTGGGCGAACGTGGTCGCGGGCGCGGGGTCGGTGTAGTCGTCGGCAGGCACGTAGATGGCCTGCAGCGAGGTGATCGACCGGCCACGGGTGGAGGTGATGCGCTCCTGCAGCTCACCCATCTCATCGGCCAGGGTGGGTTGGTAGCCCACGGCAGAGGGCATCCGACCCAGCAGGGTGGACACCTCCTGACCCGCCTGAGTGAACCGGAAGATGTTGTCGATGAACAGGAGAACGTCCTGCTCCTTCACGTCGCGGAAGTACTCCGCCATGGTTAACGCGGACAGCGCGACCCGCATGCGGGTGCCCGGCGGCTCGTCCATCTGCCCGAAGACGAGCGCGGTGTCCTGCAGGACGCCCATCTCCTCCATCTCCAGGTGCAGGTCGGTGCCCTCGCGGGTGCGCTCACCGACGCCGGCGAACACCGAGGTGCCGGAGAACTCCCTGGCGATGCGGGTGATCATCTCCTGAATGAGCACGGTCTTGCCGACTCCTGCACCGCCGAACAGGCCGATCTTGCCGCCCTTGACGTAGGGCGTCAGCAGGTCGATGACCTTGATCCCGGTCTCCAGGATCTCGGTCTTGCCCTCGAGCTGGTCGAACGCCGGGGGCTTGCGGTGGATGCCCCACTGCTCGCCGTCCCTTCCGGTACCCGGCGCATCCAGGCAGTCACCGAGGGCGTTGAACACGTGCCCCTTGACCACGTCGCCGACGGGCACCGAGATCGGCTCACCCGTGTCGGAAACCTCGGTGCCCCGGATCAACCCGTCCGTGGGCTGCATCGAGATAGCGCGCACCAGGTTGTCCCCCAGGTGCTGGGCGACTTCCAGGGTCAGGGTCTTGGCGACCGAGGAAAGCTCGATCTCGGCGTGCAGTGCGTTGTAGAGCGGCGGGACGGCTCCCCGCGGGAACTCGACGTCCACGACGGGACCGATGATCCGCACCACGCGACCAGCGCCGGCACCGTCGTCGGCGGACTCGCTGGTCTTGCTTTGGGATACTGCTGTGCTCATGATTCAGTCACTTCCTGCGCTGTCGGCCAGCGCGTTGACGCCGCCGACGATTTCGCTGATCTCTTGGGTGATCTGGGCTTGGCGGGCCTGGTTGGCGACCCGGCTGAGGCTCTCCACCAACTCGTTCGCATTGTCCGTCGCGGCTTTCATGGCGGTGCGCCGCGCTGCGGACTCCGAGGCCGCCGCGTCCAGCAACGACGCATAGATCCGGGTTCCGACGTACTTGGGCAAAAGGGCGCCGAGCAGCGCCTCGGGTTCGGGCTCGAACTCATAGTCCGGCGTCGGATCGTTCGCACCGCCGGACCCCTTGCCCTGCTCGCCGTCCTGCTCGTTGCCTTGCTCGCCGTCCTGCTCGTCATCCTCGGACTGCAGCCGGTCCTCCTCGACCTCGACGTCCATCGGCGCCACCCGTCGCACCTCGGGTGACTGGGTCAGCATCGATACGAACCGGGTGTAGACGATGTGCAGCTCGTCGACCCCTTCGATCGTCCCCTCACCGTTGTAGGCCTCGATCTCCTCGCCCGAGCCGGCGAGGAACAGCTCGACCAGATGCTGACTGGCTCTGGCCGCGTCGTCGTACGTCGGCTGCTGAGAGAACCCCGTCCATGCTCCCGAGACCTCGCGCCCACGAAAGGTGTAGTAGGCCAGTCCCTTCTGCCCGAGCACGAAAATCACCGGATCCTTACCCTCGCTGCGGAGCAGCTGCAACAGCTGCTCCGCCTCGCGCAGGACATTGGCGTTGTAACCACCGCACATCCCGCGGTCGCTGGTGACCACCAGGACGGCCGCGCGTTTGGGCTCATCCCGCTCGGACAGCAGCGGGTGGTCTAACGAAGAGGAGGCACTCGCGAGGGCGGTGAGCACCCTGGTGATCTCCTCGGCATAGGGCTTGGAGGCTTGCACCCGGGCCTGCGCCTTGGTGATGCGGGAGGTGGCGATCATCTCTTGTGCGCGGGTGATCTTCTTGGTCGAGTTGACCGACCTGATGCGCGAGCGCAACTCGCGAACACTGGCCATTCGTCAGTCCCCCTCCCCTCGGTCGACGCCGTCGATGCTCACTTGCCGGAGTTCTTCTTCTTGACGGTGACCTTCTCGTGATCCACCTCGTCGGCGTCCAGCGCCTCGGCGTCGGCCTCGTTGACCACCCGGCTGCCGTCGGAGGCGGTGAAGCCCTCCTTGAAATTGTTCGTGGCTTCGACGAGAGCCTTCTGGTTGTCCTCCGACAGCGCCTTGCCACCCTCGATTTCGGAGTAGACCTCCGAGGAGTTGCGGTGCAGGTCCTCCAGGAGCTCCGCGTCGAAGCGACGGACGTCCTCCACGGGCACCGAGTCGTAGTGCCCCTCACCCGCGAGGTACAGCGACACGATCTGATCCTCCACGGCAACCGGCGACGACTGGTCCTGCTTGAGCAGCTCGACCCAGCGGGCGCCGCGCTCGAGCTGCGCTTTGGACGCTGCGTCGAGGTCGGAGGCGAAGGCGGCGAACGCTTCCAGCTCGCGGTACTGGGCCAGCTCCAGGCGCAGCGACCCGGAGACCTTCTTCAGCCCCTTGGTCTGCGCGGCACCACCGACGCGGGACACCGAGGTGCCGACGTTGATGGCCGGGCGGACACCCTTGTTGAACAGGTCCGACTCGAGAAAGACCTGTCCGTCGGTGATGGAGATGACGTTGGTCGGAATGAAAGCCGAGACGTCGTTGGCCTTGGTTTCGATGATGGGCAACCCGGTCATCGAGCCGCCACCGAGCTCGTCGGAGAGCTTGGCGCAGCGCTCGAGCAGGCGGGAGTGCAGGTAGAACACATCGCCGGGGTAGGCCTCGCGACCAGGCGGACGGCGGAGCAGCAGGGAGATCGTGCGGTAGGCCTCGGCCTGCTTGCTCAGGTCGTCGAAGACGATGAGCACGTGCTTGCCCTGGTACATCCAGTGCTGGCCGATGGCCGAACCCGCGTAGGGAGCGAGCCACTTGAACCCGGGCGAGTCCGAGGCAGGGGCGGCGACGATCGTGGTGTACTCCATCGCGCCCGCCTCATCCAGCGTGGACTTGACGCCGGCGATGGTGGAACCCTTCTGACCGATGGCGACGTAGATGCAGCGCACCTGCTTCTGCTCGTCGCCGGACTCCCAGTTCGCCTTCTGGTTGAGGATTGCGTCGATGCACACCGCCGTCTTGCCGGTCTTACGGTCGCCGATGATCAGCTGGCGCTGTCCGCGACCGATTGCCGTCATGGCGTCGATGGCCTTGATGCCGGTGGCCAAGGATTCCTCTACCGGCTGGCGCTCGAGCACGGACGCCGCCTGCAGCTCGAGCACCCGGTTCTCGTCAGAGTCGATATCGCCCTGACCGTCGATGGGCGCACCGAGCGGGTTGACCACCCGACCGAGGAAGGCGTCGCCGACAGGAACCGAGAGGACGTCGCCGGTGCGCTTGACCTCTTGGCCCTCGGCGATGTCCTCGTAGCTACCGAGGACGACAGCGCCGATCTCGCGCGCGTCGAGGTTGAGCGCGACGCCGAGAACTCCACCGGGAAACTCGAGCAGCTCGTTGCTCATCGCGGACGGGAGTCCGGAGATGTGCGCGATGCCGTCGGCGGTGTCCGTCACGAGCCCGACCTCTTCGCGGGAGGCCTCCGGGGAGTAGCTCGAGGTGTAGCTCTCGATCGCACTACGGATCTCGTCGGAGGAGATCGTCAGCTCCGCCATGTCACTGTCCTGCTCTCAGTCGGTGGTGCAAGTTCGGTCACTGCAAGTTCTATTGTGCGTTCTTCGTCGGCCCCGGTGCTCAGCTGGCCAACTTGCGGCGGAGCGCGTCCAGTCGCCCGGCGATACTGCCGTCGATCACCTCGTCGTCGACCTGGATGACGAGGCCGCCCCGCAGGTCGGGATCGACCTCGACGTGCACGGTGACCTCGCGCCCGTACGTACGACTCAGGCTCGCCGCCAGCCGCTCGGACTGCTCCGCGCTGAGCGCAACCGCACTGCGCACCTGGGCGACCGACTTCTCCCGCTGCACGGCCGCCAACGACGCCAGCGCGTCGAGCCCGCTCGCGAGGCCTTCGCGCTGCCGGCTCACCAGCTGATCCACCAGGAGTGCGGTGGACTCGGTCGTCTTCCCCGCCAACAGCGTGGACATCAGCTCGCGCTTGCGCCCCGTGTCCGCAGTGCGATCGCCCAAGGTCTGCTCCAGCGCGGGGCTGCCCTCCACGATGCGCCCGAGACGAAACAACTCGTCCTCGACCGCATCGAGCCGGGCGTCCTTTTGCGCACGCTGTAGGACGATCTCGCGACCGAGCAATTCCAAGGCGTCCACGAGGTCGACCGGGGCCGACCATTGCTGCTCGACGGCCTTGACGGCAACCCCGAGGGCTTCGTCGCTGATCTTGCCCTTGAGCACAGCGGAGAGCAGCTCTGCCCGCGCATCTGGGTCGGTCGACCCATCAGCTAGGGTACGACGCAAGGTGCGTTCGGCGTCGAGCATCGCTACGACCGCGAACAACTCCGCGCCGACCTCGACGCCTGCGTCACTCAGCGACGCAACGCGCTCGCGTACTGCGGCCAGTGCCTCCCGGCTAGCGGCGTGCATGCGAACTCCGTTGGGACGTGAGGGCCGGACGCGGGGGTCGGGCGCTCATTTTGACGAACTCATCGCGTCGAGCTCGTCGAGGAACCGGTCGACAGTGGCGGAGCGCTTGCCGGCGTCGGTAAGGGACTCCCCCACCAGACGCTCAGCAAGATCGACCGAGTTGCGCCCGAGATCGGTGCGCAGCTCGGCGACGATCTGCTGACGCTGGGCCATCAGCTGGTTGTGTCCGGAGGCGATGATGCGCTCGCTCTCCTGCTGCGCCTTGACCTTCATCTCGTCGATGATCAGCTGACCCTGCGCCCGCGCATCGTCACGAATCCGGGCGGCCTCGCCGCGCGCCTCGGCGAGTTGCGCGTTGTAGCGCTCCAGCGCTGCCCTGGCGTCGGACTGAGCCTGCTCGGCCTTCGCGATCCCGCCCTCGATCTTCTCGGTGCGCTCGCTGAGCACTTCCTGGAACTTGGGCAGGACGTACTTCCAGAACGCCAGGCCGATGATCACCACGCAGACCGTCGACCAGAGAATGTCGAAGGTCTCCGGCAGCAGCGGGTTGTGCGACTGCTCCTGCGCGAGTACTGCTGTGACCGTCATCGAAATCAGAAGATGAAGCCGGCGACGAGGCCGATCAAGGCCAACGCCTCGGTGAAGGCGATTCCAAGGAACATTGTGACCCGCAACTGCCCGGCCATCTCGGGCTGGCGGGCCATGCCCTCGATCGCCTTGCCGACCACGATGCCGATACCGATGCCCGGGCCGATCGCCGCCAGGCCGTAGCCGACGGCACCGAGTCCCTTGATCTTGGTATCGCCCTGCGCGAGGACGTCTGCGGCTTGAAGCGCGACACTCATGTGGAGTCCCGTTACCTTTCTGTTGGCCTGCCCCGGGATTGCTCCTGAGGCGGGTCGTCCGTGGTGCCGGCGCTGGGGACCGGCGATTGGAGGGGCTTAGTGTTCGGCCGCGAGCGCCAGCTCGAGGTACACCGCGGTGAGCAAGGTGAAGATATAGGCCTGAAGCACGATCACCAACAGCTCGAAGAGCATGAAGATGAAGCCCATGAGCAGGGACGGCACACCGAAGGCCTTCAGGCCCGCCGCGCCGTCGAACAGGAAGTAGCTGGTGGCACCGAAGAACAGCACCAACAGAATGTGTCCGGCGAGCATGTTGGCGAGCAGACGTACGGTGAGCGTGAACGGACGCAGGATGAACGTCGAGACGAACTCGATCGGAGCCACGACGAAGTTCAGGGCCGTCGGCAAGTTTGGCACGATCAGGCTGCTCTTCATGTGGCCGCCGAAGCCTTTGGCCTTGATGCCCGCGTAGTTGAACGTCACGTAGGACACCACAGCAAGCACCAGCGGCACACCGATCAGGGCGTTGGTGGAAATATTCAGCAACGGGACGACGCCGGTGAAGTTCAGTGCCAGCACCATGAAAAAGATGGTGGTCAGCACGGGCAGGAATCGGCGTCCGTTCACCTTGCCGAGAATCTCGTCGGCGATCTGCACCCGGACGAAGTCGAGCATGATCTCGCCAAGGTTCTGCACGCCACGCGGAACCACCTTCGGGCTGCGCATGGCGATAGCGAAGAACACGACCACCACGGCCGTCACGAGCAGCCGAATAAGCATCAGTCGGTTGAGCTCGAACGGCGTGCCCGTGAACAGGACACCTTGCGGATAGAAGTCGTTCAGCGTTGGCGGCTGGAAGTCGGCGGCCGTGAGGGTGACGCTCAGCGGTCTCTCCCGTTGTCGGGCCGGGACGTGCGCTCCCGGTGCGTACGGATGTGGACGGTGCGGCCCGGTGCTGGCGCAAGCGTGGGAGACCGCGACTCTCGATGCTGGGGGGACCTTACCAAGTCATGGGACTGACCTTCACCAACGGGTCTCACTGCTGCATCGGACCACTCGGCAGCGGATCGACGTAGGCGACATTTGTGCGCAGGACCGCCCTGGTCTCCGCCGTCAGCAACCCGACGACCGCCAGCGCGATCACCGCGACGAAGGTTCCGCGGCTGTAGAAGTCCATGCCGCGCAGCACGACCATCACGATGATGGCGAGGACGAGCTTGAGTAGCCAGGACCCCAGCAGGATGCCCGCCAAGGTGGTGGGCTCGGCGTTGGCCGTGGCGAGCACCACCACCGCGGTGAACAGCACGAAGCCACCCCCGACAGCGGCACCGAGCAACGCTCCCCATACTCCGGGCGTCCCCTGCATCAGCCCGGCGATGACCGAGGCACCGACCGCGAGGACCAGGAGACCGAGGACGCCGTGGCGGAGGGCGGCCCGCAGTGCGGCGACCTGGTCCGGTCCTGTTGAGTCCGAGTTGCGCACAACACCAAGGATACCGGGCGCACGGTGCCGAGCCATTTGGTCGCTGCCCCACGATCCATTTGGTCGTTGCCCCACGGGCTACTTGGACGCTGTCCTACGAGGATCACGCAGCCGCGGAATCGCCGAGCCGAGCAGCGCGATGGTCAACCCGACCGTCATGATGAGCGCCACCGCGCGAAGGTCGAACAGGGTGGTCGCCACCGCGCCGAAGGCGATTACCCCGGTCCAGAGATAGATGAGCAGCACCGAGCGGCGGTGGGAATGCCCCAAGCCGAGCAGCCGGTGGTGCAGGTGCATCTTGTCGGGACTGAACGGGCTGCGCCCGGCTCTGGTCCTCCGCACGATCGCCATCAACAGGTCCAGCACCGGGATGAAACTGACCGCACCGACGACGAGCAGCGGCGTGAGCAGGGCCACGAGGTCACGACCGCCGTAGGTGATGGGTGAGACCTTGCCCGAAGCGCTCGTCGAGACGGCAGCGAGCATCAGCCCGATCAGCATCGACCCGGAGTCACCCATGAAGATCCGGGCGGGCTCGAAGTTGTGCGGCAGGAACCCCAAGCACACGCCGGCGAGCACGGCGGCGATCAGCGCAGGCGGATAGTTGCTCACGTCCCCGCCGGAACGGCTCAGCAATCCCAAGGAGAAAGCACACATCGCGAGGGCGGCGATCAGCCCGATACCTGCGGCCAGCCCGTCCAGCCCGTCGACAAAGTTCATCGCGTTCACCAACAGGACCGTGACGCCAACGGTGACCAACCCCGCCTGCAACTGGTCGAACACGAGAATGTTGCTGCCACCGCCAAGCGGGAAGTACACCTGCAGCCACTGCAGCCCGAGTAGGACGAGTACCCCGGCCGCTGTGACCTGACCGGCGAATTTGGTCAGCGAGTCGAGGCCGAAACGGTCGTCGACGGCGCCTACCGCAACGATCACCAAACCTGCCCACAGCACCGCAGGGACGTCGGAGCTGAAGGCGAAGCTGCGATTGAGTGCAGGCAGCTGCGCCGCCAGGAGCGTTGACGCCAGCGCTCCCAGGTACATGCCGACGCCACCCAGGCGGGGGGTGGGCGTGACATGCACGTCGCGGTCACGTGGGTAGGCCACAGCACCAATCTTGATGGCAAGCAGGCGGATCGCGCCGGTCGACAGGAAAGTCACCACCGCGGCCGTCAGCGCGACCAGCGCCAGTTCCCTGATCGGTACCCCAGCGCTGCTTGGCGCAACCAGCGCCGTCACGACCGATTGGGCAGGGGGCACGGTGATGGTCGGCTACGCCGAGCCTGCGCTCAGCGACTCGCCGCGGGATACGCCGGGTTGGCGGCGACGAGCTGACCGACCGCATCGGCGATCCTGGCGAGCTCGGCGTCTCCGGCTGCCGTCCCGTGCTCGGCCTTGACCGCGCGCGCGATCAGCGAAGCGACCTCCGCCATCTCCGGCTGCCCCATCCCCTGGGTGGTCAGCGCCGCGGAACCGACGCGAATGCCCGAGGCCGTCATCGGGGGCGCCGGGTCGTAGGGGATGGCGTTCTTGTTCAGGGTGATCCGGGCGGCGTCGCAACGCGTCTCCGCGTCCGCGCCGGTGACGCCGAGCTCACGCAGGTCCAGCAGCGCCAGGTGGGTGTCGGTTCCGCCCGAGACCGCCCGCATTCCCTCGGCCTCCAGCGACTTGGCCAAGGCGGCGGCGTTGGCGATGACCTCACTGGCGTAGACCTGGTAGTCGGCGCTGGCCGCCTCCTTGTAGGCCACGGCCTTGGCCGCGATTGCGTGCATCAGCGGACCACCCTGGGTGAACGGGAAGACCGCCTTGTCCAGCGCCTTGGCATGCCGGGCCTTGGACAGCAACATTCCGCCGCGGGGACCGCGCAGCACCTTGTGCGTGGTGGCGGAGACGACGTCGGCGTAGGGCACGGGCGAGGGGATCGCCTTGCCTGCGACCAGACCGATGAAGTGCGCCGCGTCCACCCAGAGGATGGCCCCGACCTTGTCGGCGATGGCCCGGAACGCCGCGAAGTCGATCAAGCGGGGGTAGGCGGTAGCGCCGGTGACGATCATCTTCGGCCGGTGCTCGAGTGCGAGCTCGCGCACCTCGTCGTAGTCGATGAGCTCGGTGTCCTTGCGGACGTGGTACGGGACGGCGTTAAACCACTTGCCGGAGAAGCTGACCTTGGAGCCGTGGGTGAGGTGCCCACCGTGCGGCAGGCTCATCGCCAGCACTGTGTCACCTGGCTTGCAGAATGCGGCGTACACCGCGAGGTTCGCGTTGGCTCCGGAGTGCGGTTGCACGTTGGCGTGCTCTGCGCCGAACAGCGCCTTGGCCCGGTCGATGGCGATCGTCTCGGCCTTGTCGACCTCGGCGCAACCGCCGTAGTAGCGGCGGCCGGGGTAGCCCTCGGCGTACTTGTTACTCAGGGTGGAGCCCAGCGCAGCGAGGACAGCGGGGCTGGTGAGGTTCTCACTGGCGATGAGCTGCAGGCCACCGCGCAGTCGTTCGAGCTCGGAGAGCAGGACGCCGGCGATCTCCGGGTCCTCGCGGCGCAACGAGTCGAAGTCAGGTCCCCAGAACGGCGTGCTCACGCTGTGCTCCTCGCTGCAAAGTGCTGGGCAGGATGCTGCGACCCGATAGACGGGCCGTACCGCAGTCTAGGTGACGCCATCTCGCCCACTCTCGGGCGGATTCGACCTCGCCGCGTTCAGCGCACCTGCAGGTCGGCGGCGGCGACGCCCAGTGCCTCGGCCACCGCAGCAGTGGACACCGCGCCCTCCCGAAGCACGAGTGGCCGCTCACCGGTGAGGTCCACGATGGTCGATGGGACGGCTGCGGCACAGGGTCCGCCATCGAGGTAGACGCCCACAGACGCGCCGAGCTGCTCCTGGGCGAGCGCCGCGGTGGTCGCGGGAGGCTCACCCGAGACGTTGGCACTGGAGACCGCCATCGGACCCACCTCGCGGAGCAGCTCGAGGGCCACGGGGTGCAGGGGCATGCGCAGCATCACGGTGCCGCGCGTGTCGCCGAGGTCCCAGCTCAACGAGGGTGCCTGCTGGACCACCAAGCTCAGCCCGCCGGGCCAGAACGCCTCCACCAGCGACCGGGCCGCCGTGGTCACGGTGAACACCAGCCCGTCGATCGTCTGCCACGATCCGACGAGGACGGGAACCGGCATGTCCCGCCCGCGGTTCTTGGCCCGCAGCAGGGCGGTGACACCCACGCTGTCGAAAGCGTCGCACCCCAGCCCGTACAGGGTGTCGGTGGGCAGCACCACCAGCTTTCCCCCGCGTAGGGCGGTGAATGCGGCGGTCAGACCTTCCGCGCGGCTGTCGGGTTGGGTGCAGTCATAGAGGGTGCTCACGCGTCAATCCTGACAGCCCGGCGGTGCGGCGCCGACGCGCCCACCGCTAGCGCGCGGCGGAGACCCGACGCGCGGTGGTGAACCGGGGGCGCCCGGCGAGATCCGGATGGCTGGTCACCTCGGTGAACACCCGGCGCGCGGTGAACAGTTCAGCGACTGCTGGTCCATGGCTGTCGTCGTGCTCCACGCCCACCGCACCGCCCACCTTCAACCACTGCGCGGCGGTTGTCACCAGCGGCCGAATCACGTCCAAGCCGTCGGATCCGGCGAACACCGCAGCTGCAGGGTCGTGCTCGGAGACCTCGGCAGACACCGGAGTACCGGCAGGAACGTACGGCGGGTTGGCGACGATCAAGTCCACCTGCCCCTCCAGCTGCGCCAGCAGCCGACGATCGGTCACGTCGCCGTGGTGCAGCCGCACCGGGGTATCACCCGCGGCGTGGCGGGCCTCCACGTTTCGTCGTGCCCAGGCCAACGCGGCCGCGTCCGCCTCCACGGCGTGCACCACGGCGTCCGGCCGGGCGTTGGCCAACGCGAGACCGAGCACCCCTGAACCGGTGCAGAGGTCCAGCACCAGCGGGGAATGGACGCCCTCTACTTGCGCCAGCGCCCACGCGAGCAGCAACTCGGTCTCCGGCCGGGGGATGAACACCCCGGGACCCACCTCCACGGTGATCGCACCCATCGCCGCCCAGCCCGTGAGATGCTGCAGCGGAATCCGCTGTGCCCGTTGCATGACGAGACGACGAAAAGTCTCGATCGTCAACGGATCGACCAGCGGTACCATCGGCAGCCGCGTTCGCGGAACCCCCAGCACGTGGGCGGCCAGCATCTCCGCATCCGCCTTGGGGCTGGCGACGCCGGCCTCGGTCAGCACCTCGGCGGCCTCGATCACGGCAAGACGCATTGGTTGACGGCTCACCCGCTCAGGGTCGCACGTGCGCCCACCGCGCTGCTCACTCGGCTGCCATCCGCTCCGCCCGTTCGGCGGTGACCAGTGCGTCCAGCAGCGCGTCCATCTCACCGTCCAGCACCGAGTCGAGGTTGTACGCCTTGTATCCGATGCGGTGGTCGGCGATGCGGTTCTCCGGGTAGTTGTACGTCCGGATGCGCTCGGAGCGGTCGACGGTGCGGATCTGACTGAGCCGCTCCGCCGAGGCCTCCGCCGCGGACGTCGCCTCCGCCGCTGCCTGTAGCCGAGCCGCGAGCACCTGCATTGCTCGCGCCTTGTTCTGCAGCTGTGAGCGCTCGTTCTGGCAGGACACCACCGTGTTGGTGGGCAGGTGGGTGATCCGGACGGCCGAGTCGGTGGTGTTGACTCCCTGGCCGCCCTTGCCGGACGATCGGAACACGTCGATGCGCAGGTCCTTGTCATCGATCGGGGCCTCGTCCACCTCTTCGGGCTCGGGGTAGACCAGCACACCGGCCGCCGAAGTGTGCACCCTGCCCTGCGATTCCGTCACCGGGACGCGCTGCACGCGGTGCACGCCACCTTCGAACTTCAATCGCGCCCACACCCCATCGGCGGCGTCCCCGCGGGACTTGACGGACAGGGTGGCCTCCTTGAAACCGCCGAGGTCGGAGGTTGCCGCATCGAGCACCTCGATGCGCCATCCGTGCCGCTCGGCGTAGCGCAGGTACATCCGCACCAGGTCAGCGGCGAACAGGGCGGACTCCTCGCCGCCCTCCCCGGAGCGAACCTCCAGCACCACGTCGTCGCCGTTGTGTGGGTCGCGAGGAGCCAGCAGATCGGTCAGTGCGATATCGAGCCGCTGCACCTCTGCCGACAGCAGCTCGGCTTCGGCGGCGAACGAGGAGTCCTCCGCGGCGAGCTCACGGGCGGCCTGCAGATCGTCTCGCGCCTGCGCCAGCTTTTCGTGCGTGGCCACAACAGGACCCAGCTCGGCGAAGCGCTTTCCGACCCGGCGGGCGGCGGCCGGGTCGGCGTGCAGGCCAGGATCGGACAACTGCTGCTGCAGACCCGCATGCTCGGCCAGCACGTCGTCCAGGGCTGATGGGGTGTTCATCGACCTCCGGTCACGTTTCGGTGCTTCCGTGGGTTGCGGTGCGCCGCGAATGTGGCTTTCACGCGACCAGTTGGCGTGAAAGCCACATCCACGCGAGACGGCCAGAGCAGCACAGCGCCCGCCCTGCACGGCGGCAGGACGGGCGCTGTCGTGGAAGCTAGTTGGCTGATGCGGTCTCGGCTGATGCAGTCTCGGCTGGTTCCGCTGCCGCCTTTGTTGCGCGCTTGCCGTAGCGCGCCTCGAACCGGGCCACCCGGCCACCGGTGTCCAAAATCTTCTGCTTGCCGGTGTAGAAGGGATGGCACTGCGAGCAGACCTCGACGTTGATGCTGCCGCTGGCCTCAGCGCTGCGGGTAACAAACGAGTTGCCGCAACCGCAGGTCACGGTGGTCTCCGTGTACACGGGGTGGATTCCTGGCTTCATGATGCCTCTCCTTGACTGGTCGCCGGGTCGCCATCGCAGCGATGACGTGAACCGGAACCGGATTCAGCCGCTCAGTGTGCCAGAGCGACTGTCAGTTGGTCTAACCGTTCGGGCGGGCGTGATGTTCCCGCTTACGTCTCGCGCTGGTGCTCCTCGGCGGCACCGGGCGCGGTCCTCGCCACCTCCGTGAGGAACTCCGCGTTGGATCCGCTCTTGCGCAACTTACTGGTGAGCAGGTCGATGGCTTGGTGCGAGTCCAACCCAGAGAGCACCCGGCGCAGCTTGAGCGCCACCTTGTACTCGTCCGGAGCCATCAGCAGCTCGTCCTTGCGCGTTCCCGACGGGTTGACGTCGACGGCGGGGAACACCCGGCGCTCGGCGATCTTGCGGTCCAACTTGAGCTCGGCGTTACCGGTGCCCTTGAACTCCTCGAAGATCACCGTGTCGCCGGTGGACCCGGTCTCCACCATGGCGGTGGCGATGATCGTCAGGGACCCCCCGAACTCGATGTTGCGGGCCGCGCCGAGGAAGCGCTTCGGCGGATACAGCGCTGTGGAGTCGACACCACCGGAGAGGATCCGGCCGGAGGCGGGCGAGGAGTTGTTGTACGCACGCCCCAGCCGGGTGATCGAGTCGAGCAGAACCACTACGTCAGTGCCCGATTCCACCAACCGCTTGGCCCGTTCGATAGCCAGCTCGGCCACGGCGGTGTGGTCACCCGGCGGCCGGTCGAAGGTCGAGGAAATGACCTCACCCTTCACCGAGCGCTGCATATCGGTCACCTCCTCCGGGCGCTCATCCACCAGCACCACCATCAGGTGGCACTCCGGGTTGTTGACCGAAATAGCGTTGGCAATCGCCTGCAGCACGCTGGTTTTGCCGGCCTTGGGCGGGCTGACGATCAGCGCGCGCTGGCCCTTGCCGATGGGCATCACCAAGTCGATGATGCGTGCGGTCATGGCCTGCGGCGTGGTCTCCAGCCGCAGCCGCTGGTTGGGATACAGCGGCGTGAGCTTGTTGAACTCCGGACGCTTGCGCGCCGCCTCGGCGTCGCCGCCGTTGATGGTGTCGATCCGGACGAGCGGGTTGAACTTCTGCCGCGAGTTGTTCTGTTCGCCCTCGCGGGCGATCCGGACCGCGCCGGTCACCGCGTCGCCTCGGCGAAGACCATTCTTGCGGACCAGACTCATCGAGACGTAGACATCGTTGGGCCCTGCGAGGTAGCCAGAGGTCCGTACGAAGGCGTAGTTGTCGAGCACGTCGAGAATGCCGGCAACCGGCTGCAGGACGTCGTCCTCACGCACCTCGAGGTCCCGGTCGTTCGGCGTCCCCTGCTCGGGCCCACGGTCACGCCCACGCCTGCGCTCGCGAAAGCGCCGACCGCGACGGCCACGGCCGTCACCATCGTCCTCGAGGCCGGCCCGCTCTTGACGTTGGCTCTGGGGCCCGGTGCTGCTTGCCTGGTTGTTGTTGCTGCTTGCCTGGTTGTTGCTGCTTGCCTGGTTGTTGCTGCTGCTTGCCTGGTTGTTGCTGCCTTGACGGTTGTTTCTGCCGCCTTGCTGGCGGTCGCTTTGCTCCCGGGGCGGGCGCTCAGTGTGCGCGGGCTGCTGTGCTTCGCCCTCGGTTTTCGGCGGCTGCTCGCTCGACTGCTTGGGCTCGGCGCTGTCTTGCGAGGCGCCGCCGGTCGGCGCGATGGTGGCGCGATCCACCTCGGTGTCAGTCGGCGGAGCCCCCGCAGCTCGTGCGGAGCCGCGCCGCTGGCGGGAGCGACGGGCGTCGCTCTGCCCTTCGCTTGGCTCCTGCGTCGGGCCTGTGGCAGTCGGCTGCGGGGCAGTGGTCTCCGGAGCGGCGCTCTGCTGGCCGTTGTCGACCGGGGGCACGGTGGCGGTGTGCTTCTGCGGCGCGCGGGTGGCGACCGCACCATTCGACACCGCGCCATTCGACACCGCAGCCTTCGGGGCCGCATCCTTGGTGGCCGCGCCGTTGGAACCGGCCTGACGCTGCTTGATGGCGATGATGAGGTCGCCTTTTCGCATGCCCGCGGTGTCCCCGATGCCTATCTCGGCAGCGAGTCCACGGAGGTCGGCGAGCACCATGCCCGTCAACCCACCGCGGCGGCGAGGAGCTGCACCGGCAGTATCTAGAGCAGGGCTGGTGATGAGGTCCGTATCGGTCACGGATGTCCTTTCCTTCCCCGATGTGCGCATGCAGCACCGAGGGTTCGAACCGGGATCTGACGCCGCGCGCCAGACTCGGAGGGCTCCGCCGTGCTCTCGACCGAGCCGACAGAATGTCCATCGCAGCGAAGGTTGTACCGCCGTTGTGCACCTGCTCGATCAATGCCCGAAACAGTCAATTGATCGTCCCCGAGAAAACTCTGGGCAAGGCACCGGCATCAACGCTCACGGTGGCTAGACAGGTTGAGCGTAGCCGCACTCCCCGCGGGCGGCAACAGCAACCCCGTTCGCCACGCCGAGGAACCTGTGCGCGCCCGATCAACTCACCGCCTGTACGCCGCAGGCCACGGGTAAGTCGAGCACCTCGAGGCCATCCGCTGCCGCCTGTTCTCGCAGGACCCGTGGCAGACCACCGACCGTGAGCGCCAAGACCGTTGGCCCAGCCCCCGAGATCGCCGCGGCGATGCCTGCGAGCCGGAGGCGGCTGATCCACGCGGCCGTCACGGGCATGGCCGGCGCACGCTGCGCTTGGTGCAAACGATCGTCGGTCGCATCGAGGAGGAGGTCCGGGCGGCTGGTCAACGCGAGCACGGCAAGCGCGCTGCGGGAGGCGTTGAAGGCTGCGTCCTCGTGCGGCACCTGCCCGGGCAACATCCCGCGGGTCAATGCGGTGGACGACTTCTCCGCCGGTATCAGCGCCACCGGCACGATGTCCGGATGCACGGGCAGACTCACCGCGCGGTAGCGGTAGCCGCCTCCGGCGAGGCCGACCGCCCAGGAGACGACGGCACCACCAAGCACGCTGGCCGAGGCGTTGTCCGGGTGGCCCTCGAACTCCGACGAGCGCTGGATCAGCGCGTCGTCGGAGATGTCTGACCGGCAAAGCCCACGCGCCACAGCGAGGCCAGCTACCACCGCCGACGCAGAGGATCCCAATCCGCGCGAATGAGGTATCGCGTTGCTGCACAGCACATCCAAGCCCTGTCCCGCCGCGTCCGTGACGTCGAGACCGGCCAGCTGCAAGCCCGAGCGGATGGCGCGCACCACAAGGTGGGAGCAATCCGTGGCGACTTCACCGGCACCTTCGCCCTGCACCTGCACCTGCACGCCACCGGTGCTCGTGCTGACCGTCACCTCGTCCCACAGGTCCAACGCGAGGCCGAGGCAGTCGAAGCCCGGCCCGAGATTGGCCGAGGAGGCAGGCACCCGCACGGTGACCGTACGGCCGGCGGGAAGCGGACCCACGGGTCAGGCCAGCTCGAGCGCTTGGGCCACGGCGACCGGATCGACGCCGATGGGCTCGATCTCCACCATGTTCAGCAGCGCCGTCGCCGGGTCTTTCAGGCCGTGCCCGGTGACGGTGCAGACCACGAGCGAGCCCGGCTCGAGCCAGCCATCGGCGTGGGCCGCAAGCAGTCCGGCGACGCTGGCCGCCGAGGCCGGTTCCACGAATACTCCCTCGCGGGCCGCAACAAGGCGGTAAGCAGCCAGAATCTCGTTGTCGCTGGCCGCACGGAATGCGCCCGCCGACTCATCTTTGGCGGCCATCGCCCCGTTCCACGACGCCGGTGAGCCGATGCGGATGGCGGTGGCGATGGTCTCGGGGTCCTTCACCGGCGCACCGTGTACCAGTGGGGCCGCACCTGCTGCCTGCACGCCCAACATCTTGGGCAGTAGCTCGGTGATCGACTCCGAGTGGTACTCGCGGTAGCCCTTCCAGTACGCGGTGATATTGCCCGCATTGCCGACCGGCAGGCAGTGCACGTCGGGCGCCCGACCCAGCCCGTCGCAGACCTCGAAAGCGGCCGTCTTCTGGCCCTCAATGCGCGCAGGGTTGACGGAATTGACCAGGGCGATGGTCTCGAACTCGGCAGTGGTCTTGCGGGCCAGCTCCAGACAGTCGTCGAAGTTGCCGTGCACCTGCACGATCTTGGCCCCGTGCATCACGGCCTGGGCGAGCTTGCCCATCGCGATCTTGCCCTCGGGGATCAGCACGGCGCAGGTCATCCCCGCGCGCGCGGCGTAAGCGGCGGCCGATGCCGAGGTGTTGCCGGTGGAGGCGCAGATGACCGCACGCTGCCCGCGTGCGTAGGCGTCCGTGATGGCCATCGTCATGCCACGGTCCTTGAACGAACCGGTGGGGTTGGCGCCCTCGACCTTGAGGTGCACCTCGCACCCGGTCAGCTCGGACAGGTGCTCCGCAGGCACCAGCGGTGTTCCGCCCTCGCGCAGGGTGATCACCTTGGTGCCCTCAGCCAACCCGAGCCGCGGTCGGTAGGCCTCGATGACTCCGGGCCAGGCACGATGCACGGCCATGGGATGGGCTAGTGAAGTCATGGGGTTCCACCTTCTACCCGGAGGACACTGGTCACAGCGTTGACGAACTCTGATTCACGCAGGGCGGCGACGGTATCGGCCAACGCGGAGTCGCACGCGGTATGCGTGACCACCACCAAGGAAGCACCGTCGCCGTGGCCGACCTGGCGCACCACCGAGATGCTGACCCCGCGCTGGGAGAACTCAGTGGCCACGGCAGCGAGCACACCGGCACGGTCGGCGACCTCCATACTGACGTGGTAGCGGGTGGGGGTCTCCCCCATGGGCGCGACCCCGAGGTCGGCGTAGGTCGACTCGCGGGGACCGCGCCCGCCGTGGACCAGGTTGCGCGAGACGGCTACCAGGTCGCCGAGTACCGCCGAGGCGGTCGGCGCTCCCCCGGCCCCCTGGCCGTAGAACATCAGCCGCCCCGCCGCCTCCACCTCGACGACAACCGCATTGTAGGCGCCGTCGACCCCGGCCAGCGGGTGCGTTCGCGGCACCATCGCCGGATGAACACGCGCGGACACCCGCTCGGTGCCATCGGCGCCCACCACCCGCTCGCACAGGGCAAGCAGCTTCACCGTGCAGCCCAAGGCGTTCGCCGCGACGAGGTCAGAGGCGGTGACCTGGCGAATGCCCTCGCGGTACACGTCCACCGCGGTCACGCGCGTATGGAAAGCCAAGCTGGCCAGAATCGCTGCCTTGGCCGCGGCGTCGAAACCGTCCACGTCGGCCGTCGGGTCGGCCTCGGCGTAACCGAGCCTGCCCGCCTCCTCCAAGGTTTCCGCGTAACCGGCGCCGCTGGCGTCCATGGCGGAGAGGATGAAGTTGGTGGTGCCGTTTAGGATGCCGACCACCTTGGTGATCCGGTCACCGGCCAACGACTCGCGCATCGGCCGCACGATCGGGATCGCTCCGGCCACCGCCGCCTCGAAGTACAGGTCTGCCCCCGAGGCATCCGCCGCCTCGGCCAGCTCGGCCGTGTGCTCGGCCAGCAGCGCCTTGTTGGCGGTGACCACGGACTTGCCCGCCCGCAACGCGTCGAGCAGCAGGCTCCGCACCGGTTCGATGCCACCGACCACTTCCACGACCACGTCCACGTCCGGACGGGCTATCAGGGTGGCGGCGTCGGTGGTAAGGAGCTCGGCGGGGACGTCGCGGTGCCGGTTGGCCCTACGCACGGCGATACCCCGGAGCACGACCGGAGCGCCGACGCGCGCCGTCAGCTCCTCGGACTGTGAGGCCAGCAGGCGCACCACCTCGCTACCTACCGTGCCACAGCCCAGCAGCGCTACTCCGATGGTGCGCGGCACGGTCATGACACCTCCAAGCTGAGCAGGTCGGCGATGGTCTCGCGGCGCAGGATCAACCGGGCTATCCCGTCGCGCACCGCGACCACGGCGGGACGGGTGAGCATGTTGTACCGGCTGGACATCGAGTAGCAGTAGGCGCCCGTCGCCGCGACGGCAACCAGGTCGCCAGCTGCGAGGTCGGCGGGCAACCAGGTGTCGCGGACCACGATGTCCCCGCTCTCGCAGTGCTTGCCCACCACCCGGGACACCACGGACTCCGCGTCGCTGGGCCGGGAGACCAGCCGGCAGTCGTAGCGCGCGTCGTACAGCGCGGTGCGCACATTGTCGCTCATGCCACCGTCCACGCTGACGTAGCGACGGGTGTTGCGGCGATGCTCGGTCGCCGCACCCAGACTCACGTCCTTCAGGGTGCCCACCTCGTAGAGCGTTACCGTCGTGGGCCCCACGATCGCCCGCCCGGGCTCGACCGCCACCACGGTCTCGGCCAGCCCGGCAGCAGCGCACTCGGCGCGCACGATGTGTCGCAGCTTGTCGGCCAGCTGGTCCACCGGCGGAGGGTCGTCGGAGGAGAGGTAGGAGATCCCCATGCCGCCCCCGAGGTCCAACGTGGTGACGTGAGCCAGGGCAGCCGCACCGTGTGTGTCGGTGAGCTCCCGGAGCAGACCCACGACCCGGTGCGCCGCCACCTCGAAGCCATCCGCGTCGAAGATCTGCGAGCCGATGTGACTGTGCAGACCGACCAGACGCAGGTTGGGCGCCGCGAGCACGCGGGCCGCCGCCTCGACCGCGACACCACCCGCGAGGGAGAAGCCGAACTTCTGGTCCTCGTGTGCGGTGGCGATGAACTCGTGGGTGTGCGCCTCCACCCCGACGGTGATCCGGATGAACACGTCCTGCACGGTGCGGTGGTTGCGCGCCACCTCGTCGAGCCGCTCGATTTCCTGCAGCGAGTCGATGACCACGGCCCCGACGCCTGCTCGCACGGCCGCGGTCAGCTCGGCGACCGACTTGTTGTTGCCGTGCATGGCAATTCGAGCAGCAGGAAAGTCTGCGTGCAGCGCCACGGCCAGCTCGCCGCCGGAGCAGACGTCGAGGGACAGTCCTTCCTCGGCCACCCATCGGGCGACCGCGCCGCACAGGAACGCCTTGGCCGCGTAGTGCACGTTCGCCGGGGAGCCGAATGCCGCCGCCATCTCCCGGCAGCGCGAACGGAAGTCGTCCTCGTCCAGCACGAACAATGGCGTCCCGTACTCGGCGGCCAGCGCGCGGACGTCGACACCGGCCAACCGGACCGCACCGTCCGCACCGCGCCGGGCGCTCAAGGGCCACACCGCAGGGTCCAGCTCAGCCAGCTCGGCCGCGGTGGACGGCCGCTCCGGCAGGTCACCGAGCGAGACGTGTCCGGCGACGTTGGCCGCATCACCGTGGCGGGGGCCGGCGGGGTGGGCGCTCACATTCGCTCCGGCGCGCTGACGCCGAGCATGCCCAGGCCGCTGGCCAGCACCTGCCGGGAGGCGGCGCACAGGGCCAGGCGAGAGCTGTGCAACGGCGCAGGCTGCTCGTCGCCCTGCGGTAGTACGCGGCAGGAGTCGTAGAAGCGGTGGTAGGTGCCGGCGAGCTCCTCCAGATAGCGGGCCACCCGGTGCGGCTCACGGAGCTCGGAGGCACTGGCCAGCACCCGCGGGTACTCCCCCAACGTCCGGATCAGTGCGCCCTCGCGCTCGTGCGTGAGTAGACCGAAGTCGGCGGCGTCCCAGTCGATCCCGAGCTGCCCAGCCGCCCGGGTCAGCGCACTGAGGCGGGCGTGCGCGTATTGGACGTAGAACACCGGGTTGTCGTTGCTCTGCTTGGTGAGCAGGTCCAGGTCCAGATCGATGTTGGAGTCGACCGACGAGCGGATCAGCGAGTAGCGCGCCGCGTCCACACCCACCGCCTCCACCAAATCCTCCAGGGTGAGCACAGTGCCTGCGCGCTTGCTCATCTTCACCGGCACCCCGTCCTTGACGAGGTTGACCAGCTGGCCGATGAGCACCTCGACGGTGTCGGGATCGTCACCGAAGGCCGCGGCCGCCGCCTTGAGCCTGCCGATGTAGCCGTGGTGGTCGGCTCCGAGCATGTAGATGCACAGGTCGAAACCGCGAGCGCGCTTGTTTTGGAAGTAGGCGATGTCACCGGCGATGTAGGCAGACTCGCCGTTGCTCTTGACGACCACGCGGTCCTTATCGTCACCGAAGTCGCTGGAGCGCAGCCACGAGGCGCCGTCGGCCTCGTAGAGGTTGCCCGAGGCCTTGAGCGTCGCGACCGCCGTGTCGACTGCTCCGGAGTCGAAGAGCGAACGCTCATGGAAGTAGACGTCGAAGTCGGTGCGGAAATCGTGCAGGGTCCGCTTGATCTCGGCGAACATGAGCTCAATGCCGATAGTGCGGAACGCGGCGTGCTGTTCCTGCTCGGGCAGGGTCAGTACCTCGGGACGCTCGGCGAGCACTTGCGCGGCGATGTCGGCGATGTAGACGCCGGCGTAACCGTCGGCGGGGGTGGGCTCGCCCGTAGCAGCAGCGATCAGCGAACGGACGAAGCGGTCGATCTGCGCGCCTGCGTCGTTGAAGTAGTACTCGCGGGTCACCTGCGCACCCTGAGCGGTGAGGATGCGGCCGAGTGCATCGCCCACCGCCGCCCACCGGGCGCCACCGATGTGCAGCGGCCCGGTGGGGTTGGCCGAGACGAACTCGAGGTTGACCGCCGTGCCGGTCAGCACCTCGCCGCGTCCGTAGGCCTGTCCCGCAGCAAGAATCTGCCCGACGACGGCTCCTTGGGCGGCGGCCGCGAGTCGGATGTTGAGGAATCCGGGGCCCGCGACGTCAGCGGAGTCGATACCCTCCGTCGTGCTCAGTGCGGTGGCCAACCAACCGGCCAGCTCCCGAGGGGCGGTGTCGAGCCGCTTGCCGACCTGCAACGCGATGTTGGTGGCGTAGTCGCCGTGCTCCGGGTTACGGGGACGTTCGACGGTGAGGGTCTGCGGAAGAACGGCGGTGTCCAGCCCGCGCTCGGTGAGGACCTCGGCTGCGGTGGTGCGGAGAAGCGCGGCGAGGTCAGCGGGAGTCACGACAAGCCATCCTAGTTTCTCTGCAGGCACGGTCGGCCATCCGGTGCGCAGGATTCTCGTACAGTGGTGATGACAACGCGCCCAGATATGTCCGGTGTTTCCTACCGGACCAGTGAGGACAACCCACCGATGCCCAGTGGCAAGAGTGACCGCCCCAGCTCGAGCAGTGCCGCCAAGTCGGCGAAAGCGCTCAAGGCGGCCAAGAGCCGTAGCCGCAGCAGCACCAGCAGCAAGTCCGTGGTCAGCACCCGCCACATTCCGTGGGTGTCCATCGGCGCCGCGCTCGTGGTCATCGCACTGATCGCCGCGATTGCCGCCTACTTGGTGCCCAAGTACCAGTCCCGGGCAGAGGCGCAACGCTACGTCCCCACCGCCAGCAACACCGATCCTTCGAAGAACATCGACGGCGTGGTGAAGGTCGATTACCCCGCAGGCCTGCACGTGCAGGGCACCCAACGCGTCGCCTACGACAAGACGCCGCCCTTCGGTGGACCGCACGACCAGGTCTGGGCCACCTGCATGGGCAACGTCTATCCGAAAGCCATTCGCACCGAGAACGCCGTGCACTCCTTGGAGCACGGCGCCGTCTGGATCACCTACAACCCGGACAAGCTGTCGCCGGAGCAGGTGAAAGTGCTGGCCAGCAAGGTCGAGGGTCAGCCCTACATGCTGATGACGCCCTACCCGGGCATGGACTCGCCGTTCTCGCTGCAGTCCTGGGGCCACCAGCTCAAGCTCACGGATGTGAACGACCAGCGCGTCGCGAACTTCATCTCCGCGCTGCGCCAGAACTCGAACACCTATCCGGAGATCGGCGCCAGTTGCGACGCAGGCACCCCCAGCCAGTTCGACCCCGCAAACCCGCCGCCATTCAACCCCGCTCCCCCCGGACCCGACGCCATCCCGATGGACGGCAAGGGACTGACCCCACAGATCCAGAACGGCCAGGAGCAAGCGCCGACCGCTCCAGGCGCTGCAGCGCCGGGAGCTGCTGTACCGGGAGCTGCTGTACCGAGTGGTGCCGCGGCTGCCGTACCGACTCCCGCACCGGCAGGCGGGCGTTGAGTTGACCGAGGAGACGACCACCGAGATCGGCAATCCGGACACGACGCAAGAGACCATCCGACCGCGCCGCAGTCAGCGGACACCGGTGCTCATCCTGGCCCTGATCGCGGTGTTGGCGGTGGGTTTCGCACTGGGCGCGGTGATGAAGCTGCCCACCAGTGACACCGCGCTGAGCGTGCCGGCCGCGGACTCCGTGGACGTCGGCTTCGCCCAGGACATGTCCGTGCACCACACCCAGGCCGTGCTGATGGCGACGGTGGAGTACAACGGTGCGGCCGACCCCTACGTGCGCAGCCTCGCGTTCGACATCATGACGAGTCAGCAGGCGCAGATCGGTCAGATGCAGGGCTGGTTGTCCCTGTGGGGGCAATCGCTGTTGCCCTCTGGCAAGTACATGACCTGGATGGGTTCGGATGGCGGCCACTCGATGAGCGGCACGTCCACCGACGCAGGGGGCGGTGTGACGACGATGCCGGGCATGGCCAGCACCGCCGACATCGACAAGCTCCGCGCTACCACCGGACCCGCGCTGGACACGCTCTTCCTGCAGTTGATGCTGCGCCACCACCAGGGCGGCGCCTCGATGTTGAGCTACGCAGCGGCGCATGCGGTGCAGCCGGTCGTGCGCAACTTCGCCAAGCAGGTCTCCAGCACCCAGCAGAGCGAGGCGAGCTACATGGAAGGCCTCCTCAGTCAGCGCGGCGTGAAACCACTTCCCTTGGGCGGCTAGGCGGTCAGGACAGCGCTGCGATGCGCTAGTCTTCCTCACGCCCTTCACGGCACGTCGACGTCCGTCGACGGGCCCCCGTAGCTCAGGGGATAGAGCGCCGCCCTCCGGAGGCGGAAGCGCAGGTTCGAATCCTGCCGGGGGCACGGCAGGATCAGCCGGTGGGCGGGCGCGACCGAGGAGGCCGATGACGTCGAGCCTGGCCGGGCAGCCACGGGCCAGCGACAGCAGCGGCGCCATTGACGTTCGCGCGCTGTCCAAGCAGTTCGGTGCGGTCGAGGCGGTCTCCGATCTCAGCTTCTCGGTACCAGCAGGCGCGATCGTCGGTCTGCTCGGCCCGCCGGGATCGGGCAAGACCACCACACTGCGCGCGATTCTCGGCCTTGTCACCCCCACCTCGGGGATGACGACCGTCAACGGCCAGGCCTACCCGAAGCTGCACTCTCCCGCCCGCGTGGTCGGGGCGGTATTGGGCGCCCAGGGATTTCCGTCCCGACGCCGCGCCCGCCAGCACCTGCTGGTGTACTGCGCGGCCATCGGCGTCCCGGATCGCCGGGCCGATGCGGTGCTGGAGCTGGTCGGCTTGGCCGGCTTTGCCTCGCGCCCCATCGGTGGATTCGCACCGGATATGCGCCGGCGCCTGGCGTTCGCGGTGGCGCTGCTGGGTGAACCGCAAATCTTGGTGCTCGATGAACCTGCCCGCGGGCTCGACTCCGCGGGCATCACGTGGCTGCGCGGCTTCCTGCGCGATTTCGCCTACCGCGGGGGAACTGTGCTGATGTCCAGCTCTGTGCTGCGTGAGGTCGAACAGGATGTGGACGCGGCGGTGATCCTCAAGGCGGGGAGGCGCGTGTTCTACGGCACGCTCGCCCAGCTGCGCGGCGGCCGGGCTCCGCGGGTGCTGGTGGCCAGCGCCGACGCCGGCGCGTTGGCCCATGCCCTGGTGGCGCGCCAGCTCAACGACGTGGTGTGGCTACCCGACGGGCGGCTGGCGGTGGGCGGGGCCGACCCGACCCAGATCTCTCAGACGGCGCTGGACGCACGGGTGACCGTGCACGGGATGCAGCCGGAACAGGACGATCTGGAACAGGCTTTTCGCGCCCTCACCAGCGCCGGACCCGCCGCGGCCGCACCGGTGCAGGCGAGCCCGTGATCACCCCAGCGCTACGCGCCGAGCTGCGCAAGCTGCTGGCGACCAAGCTGTGGTGGCTGCTGCTGATCCCCACGCTGCTGGTGAGCTACCTCATCAGCCTCGCGGGCGCGGCGATCGCCACGCTGCCCGACGACGAGATGCTGCGCCAGCTCGGCGGGCGCTTCCCCTCCTTGCTGGGCGTCAGCATCACCTACAGCGTGGCCTTCACCTCCTTGCTCACCCTGTGTCTGGGCATCTCGGCCGCCGCGGGCGAAGTGCGTACACAAACCATCACCACCACCTACCTGACAGCACCGGGTCGGGGCACGGTGCTGACCGCCAAGCTGGCCGTCTACGCGGGGCTGGGGTTTGCCTACGCCGTCGTCGTGATGGCCGCGGCCACTCTCGGCGGACTGACCATCGGTGGATGGACGAGCTTCCCACCGGTCGAGGAGTTCTTGGCCGTGGCGGTGCTCGGGTCGGTGGTGCTGGTGCTGTGGACGGTCGCCGGGGTCGGCATCGGGACGCTGGTCACCAACCAGCTGGTCGCGCTGTTGGGGGCACTGATCAGCCGGCTGCTGATAGAGACGATCGGCGGATACTTGCTGCGACAAGTGGGCGCGGGCGCGTTAGCCGACGTGCTGCCGAGCTCGGCGAGCAACGCCTTCACCCGGAGGCTGGCTGCGGACTTTGCCATCGGGCAGGCGCCGCTGCGCACGCAGGCAAACTTCGAGGATCTCCTGTCCGGCAGCTCCCTGAGCTGGTGGGCGGGCGGCCTCGTCTTCGGGGTGTGGGTGCTCGCCTGCTGCCTGGGGGCCTGGTTGGTGGCCGAGCGCCGCGACGTCACATGACCTACGAGTTGCCGCTGACGGGCGGTACGCGGGGTTGTGGAGGGTCGGGAACGGCGACCAAGCACGCGAACGTGTCCGGCCGCATACCGGGCGGCCAGCCAGGCTAACCTGCAGGGATCGGTGAGCTACCAAGATCGAGAAGGAAAGAGGGGAACGCCTCCGTGTCGAGCGGTTCTGCGTCCGAGTTCGGGTCCAACGAGTGGCTAGTGGACGAGATGTACCAGCGGTACCAGGACGATCCGTCGTCCGTGGATACGGCCTGGCACGAGTTCTTCGCCGACTACAGCCCCGGCCGCGACGGCAGCGCCGGTACTGAGCAGGCCGCTCCCGGCCCCGATGCCAGCGCCAACGACAGCAGTGGCTCAGGTGACGGCGCACCCAAGGAGTCCGAGCCTGCCCCCGCAGCCCCTAAGACCGAGCCCGCGCCCAAGACCGAGCCCGCGCCCCACGCGGCTGTGAGCCGGAATCCGGCGGAGCCGCAGAAGGCGTCCGTCCCCAAGGCGGTGCGGCCTGCCGAGAAAGCGGCACCCGCAAAGGCCGCACAGTCAAGCGGATCGCCGGCGGAGAAGTCCGACAAGGCAGCGCAGGCACCGAAGGGGGATCTCGAAGCGGACGTGGCCACCGAGCAGAAATCGGTGTTGCGCGGTGCCGCTGCCGCCGTCGTCAAGAACATGAACGCGTCACTGAGCGTGCCCACGGCCACCAGCGTGCGAACCGTGCCTGCGAAGCTCATGTTCGACAACCGCATCGTCATCAACAATCACCTGCGGCGCGGACGCGGCGGCAAGATCTCGTTCACCCACATTCTCGGCTACGCATTGGTGCGCGCGCTGGAGTCTTTCCCGAACATGAACCGGCACTTCGCCGAGGTCAACGGCAAGCCCAACGTCATCACTCCCCCGCACGTGAACTTCGGCCTGGCCATCGACTTGCCCGGCAAGGACGGCAATCGCTCGCTGGTGGTGGCCTCAATCAAGGCCTGCGAGACGATGAGCTTCAACCAGTTCTGGTCGGCGTACGAGGAGATCATTCGTAAAGCACGCACCGGCAAGCTCACCGGCGAGGACTTCGCGGGAACCACGATCTCGCTGACCAATCCCGGCACCATTGGCACCGTGCACTCGGTACCGCGCCTGCTGAGCGGGCAGGGCGCCATCATCGGCGCAGGCGCGATGGAATACCCAGCGGAATTCCAGGGCGCGAGCGATCAACAGTTGACCAAGCTGGGTATCAGCCGGACGATGACGCTGACCTCGACCTATGATCACCGCATCATCCAGGGCGCCGAGTCCGGCGACTTCCTGCGCACCGTGCACCGGTTGTTGCTCGGTGAGGACAACTTCTACGACGACATCTTCGACTCTCTCGGCCTGCCCTACGAGCCCATCCGCTGGGTGCAGGACATCCCGGAGAGCGCCGTCGACAAGAGCACCAGGGTCCTGGAGCTGATCGAGGCCTACCGCAACCGCGGCCATCTGATGGCCGACACCGACCCACTGCACTACGGCCGCCGCCAGCATCCGGATCTCGACGTGCTCAGCCACAACCTGACGCTGTGGGATCTGGACCGCGAGTTCCCCGTCGGCGGATTCGCAGGCCGAGAGCACATGAAGCTGCGCGACGTACTCGGCGTGCTACGTGATTCCTACTGTCGAAGCGTAGGGATCGAGTACACCCACATCCTGGAACCGGAGCAGCTCGCCTGGTTGCGGGCGCGGATCGAGATCCCGCAGGCCAAGCCCAGTCTCGGGGAGCAGAAGTACATCTTGAGCCGGCTCAACGCCGCCGAAGCCTTCGAGACCTTTTTGCAGACCAAGTACGTCGGCCAGAAGCGGTTCTCCCTCGAGGGCAGCGAGACCGTCATCCCGATGATGGACACCGTGCTGGACTCCGCCGCCGAGCACGGCCTCGACGAGGTGGTCATCGGGATGCCGCACCGCGGCCGCCTCAACGTGCTCGCGAACATCGTGGGCAAGCCCTACTCGCAGATCTTCAACGAGTTCGAGGGCAACCTCAACCCCACGCAGGCGCACGGCTCTGGGGACGTCAAGTACCACCTGGGCGCGGAGGGCAAGTACATCCAGATGTTCGGCGATGGGGAGACGAAGGTGTCGCTCACCGCGAACCCCTCGCACCTCGAGGCCGTGGACCCGGTGCTGGAGGGCATCGTTCGGGCCAAGCAGGACCTCATCGACCGCGGCGAGGAAGGCTTCACCGTCCTGCCGCTGATGCTGCACGGCGACGCGGCGTTCGCCGGGCAGGGCGTGGTGGCCGAGACGCTGAACCTCGCCCTGCTCCGCGGCTACCGCACCGGCGGCACCGTGCACATCGTGGTCAACAACCAGGTCGGCTTCACCACCGCGCCCGAGCACTCCCGCAGCAGCGAGTACTGCACCGATGTCGCCAAGATGATCGGCGCACCCATCTTCCACGTCAACGGGGACGACCCCGAGGCTTGTGTGTGGGTGGCCCGCCTGGCCGTGGACTTCCGCCAGGCCTTCGGCAAGGACGTGGTCATCGACCAGATCTCCTACCGGCGTCGCGGGCACAACGAGGGTGACGACCCCTCGATGACCCAGCCCAAGATGTACGACGTCATCGACACCAAGCGCAGCGTCCGCAAGAGCTACACCGAGGCGTTGATCGGTCGCGGTGACCTGTCGATGAAGGAAGCCGAGGACGCCCTGCGCGACTACCAGGGGCAGCTCGAGCGGGTGTTCAACGAGGTGCGTGAGCTGGAGAAGTACACGATCAAGCCCAGCCCCTCGGTGGAGTCCGACCAGGTGTTCCCCACCAGCCTGGTCACCGCCGTCGACACCGCCGTACTCGAGCGCATCGGCGATGCGCACACCAACCTGCCCGACGGCTTCACCGTGCACCCCCGGGTCAAGCCGGTGCTCGAGCGGCGCGCCAAGGCCGCCCGTGAAGGCGGTATCGACTGGGCCTTCGCCGAGCTGCTGGCCTTCGGCTCGCTGGTACTGGAAGACCGCAACGTCCGGCTGTCCGGGCAGGACTCCCGCCGGGGAACCTTCAGCCAGCGGCACTCGGTGGTCATCGACCGAAAGACCGGCGCGGAGTACACGCCGCTGAGCAATCTCGGCAGCGGATCAGGCGAGACCGGCAAATTTCTCGCCTACGACTCCGCGCTCAGCGAATTTGCTGCGGTCGGTTTCGAGTACGGCTACTCGGTGGGGGACCCGGCGGCTCTGGTGTTGTGGGAGGCGCAGTTCGGCGACTTCATCAACGGGGCGCAGTCGATCATCGACGAGTTCATCTCCTCCGGTGAGGCCAAGTGGGGTCAGCGCTCCAACGTGGTGCTGCTGCTGCCGCACGGGCATGAGGGTCAAGGGCCTGACCACACCTCTGGACGCATAGAACGGTTCCTGCTGTTGTGCGCCGAGGGTTCGATGATGGTCGCGGTACCTTCCACTCCGGCCAACTACTTCCACCTGCTGCGCCGGCACGCCATGGACGGTGTGCAACGGCCGATGGTGGTGTTCACTCCGAAGTCGATGCTGCGATCCAAGGCGGCGGTAAGCGCGGTGGAGGGCTTCACCACCGGCAAGTTCCTTTCGGTGATCGACGACCCCACCTTTTCCGGAAAATCTGGCGACCGCGACGCGGTCACCAAGGTCGTGTTGTGCAGCGGCAAGCTCTACTGGGAGCTGGCGGCCAAGCAAGCCAAGGATGAGATCACCGACACCGCCGTCGTCCGGGTGGAACAGCTCTACCCGATCCCCCGCAAGCGGCTGGCCGAGGCGCTCGAACGCTACCCCAACGTGGCCGAGGTGCGGTGGGTGCAGGAGGAGCCGGCCAACCAGGGCGCCTGGCCGCACTACGGCCTCGCGCTGCCCGAGCTACTGCCGGAACTGCTCGGAAAGGTCAAGCGGGTGTCGCGTCGCGCCATGGCGGCGCCGTCCGCCGGATCGTCCAAGGTGCACGCCGTCGAGCAGGCCGAGCTCGTCGAAGCCGCGTTTGCCTGAACAGATCGGAGCCGGATGTACTTCACCGACCGCGGGATTGAAGAGCTCGAACAGCGCCGCGGTGAGGAGCAGGTCAGCTTGCAGTGGGTGGCCGAACAGCTGCGCACCTTTGTCGACCTGCACCCAGAGTTCGAGAACGCCACCGATCGCCTGGCCACTTTCCTGGCCCGAGACGACTCGGACGAGGACTGAGCGATGGCGCAACCGGATTGCGCGAATGCGGCTTTCGCACAACATTGCTGTGCGAAAGCCGCATTCGCACCGGGGCTACGGTAACGATCCGGTATCGCCCAGCAGCACGGCCGCCTCGAAGTCGGTTAGATGGTCAGGTCGTTGCATCCGCGAAAGCGCTGCGGCGGTCAAGCTCGCCCGCGCGTCGTCAAGCTCACGCGCCCGACGGAGGTGATCGCCGCATGATCCGATTCGACGCCTTGACCAAGACGTTCCCCGACGGCACCACCGCGGTGGGTGGTCTCTCCTTGGAGGCGCCCTCGGGCCAGATCACGGTGCTGGTCGGACCGTCCGGCTGCGGCAAGACCACTTCGCTGCGGATGATCAACCGGATGATCGAGCCCACCAGCGGCACCATCTGGCTGGACGACCGGGATACCGCGACCATCGCCCCGACCGAGCTGCGCCGGGGAATGGGCTACGTGATCCAGAGTGCCGGCCTGTTCCCCCACCGCACCGTGGTGGACAACGTCGCCTCCGTCCCGCTGCTGCTGGGGCGCAGCAAGCGCCAGGCCCGCAAGGACGCCCTCGAGCTGATGGAACGGGTCGGCCTGGACCTCGCGTTCGCCGGGCGCTACCCGGCGCAGCTGTCCGGTGGCCAGCAGCAGCGCGTCGGTGTGGCCCGCGCGCTGGCGGCCGATCCACCGGTGATGTTGATGGACGAGCCCTTCAGCGCCGTCGACCCGGTGGTTCGCGAGCAGTTGCAGAACGAATTCCTCCGGCTGCAATCCGAGCTGGGCAAGACCATCGTCTTCGTCACCCACGACATCGACGAGGCGATCAAGCTGGGCGATCAGGTCGCGGTGCTGCGCGTCGGCGGCCAGCTCGCGCAGCTAGCACCGCCCGCCGAGCTGTTGGCCCGGCCCGCCGACCCCTTTGTCGCCGGTTTCGTCGGCCGCGACCGCGGGTACCGGGCGCTGGGCTTCGCGAGGACCGGTGCACTGCCGATGACCGAGGAACCCACGGTGGCACTGGGGTGCCCCGCCGACCGTGCGGTCCTGGCCGCCTCCGACGGTTGGGTGCTGGTGGTGGACGAGCACGACGTCCCGCAGGGCTGGCTGGCGGCGAGTGCGGTTGCCGATGCCGGCGACTCGGCCACCGTTGTCCCCGAGCTGCTGAACTTGGGGGGCACGCTCGCCGGGGAAGGCGCAACCCTGCGGGAGGCCCTGGACGCTGCGCTGTCCTCGCCAAGCGGTCGCGGGGTCATCGTGGACGGCGACGGCCGCTTTCTGGGCACGGTCACCGCGGCCACGGTGGTCAACGATATCGAGGAGCAGTTCCTGCGGCAGCGCGCCGTTCAGGCGGTGGCTGCGCCGTGAACTCGACGATGGCGGCCGGCGCGAGCTCGTCCCCGCTGCAGTTCTGGAGCTACTTCACCGACCACCAGCACCAGGTGCTCGTCTGGCTGTGGGACCACACCTGGCTGTCGGTGGTGCCGGTGCTGGTCGGCCTGCTCATCGCCCTGCCGGTGGGGTGGCTTGCGCACCGCTACCAGTGGGCGTACCCGCCGCTGCTCTCCATCACGGGGCTGCTCTACACCATCCCTTCGATCGCGCTGTTCGTGCTGGTGCCGCCGATTTTCGGCTTGAAGAGCCTCGATCCGCTGCAGGTGCCGATCGCCCTGTCCGTGTACTCCGTGGCGCTGCTGGTCCGGGTGGTCGCCGACGGCCTGCGATCGGTTCCCGCAGACGTTACGCAGGCGGCCACCGCCATGGGGTACGGCCGGCTGCGGCGGGTGCTCACCGTCGAGCTGCCGATCGCCGCCCCGGTGATCATCGCGGGGATACGGGTGGCCACCGTGTCCAACGTGAGCCTGGTGGCCATCGCCGGAACCATCGGCATGGACAACCTGGGTCAGCTGTTTGTCATCGGTTTCCAGCTGTCGGTTCCCGACCCCTACTACCCGCCGATCGTGCTGGGCATCGCCCTGTGTGTGCTGCTCGCGATCGTCCTGGACCTGTTGCTGGTCGGCACCAACCGGGTGCTCACCCCGTGGCGGCGGGTTGCCGCATGAGAAGGCGCGCAATGAAAGGGAGCGCAGCATGATCGGCGACGTGTTCACCTGGCTCAACGACCCGGCGCATTGGCGTGGGACGCCCGGCATGACCGGCATCGCCGACCAGCTGCTGGCCCACCTCAAGTTCTCGCTCATCGCGATGGTGGTGGCGGTGGCGATCGCGTTGCCGCTGGGGCTGTTCATCGGGCACACGGGCCGGGGTACCTGGATGGTCAGTGCCGCCAACGCAATGCGGGCCCTGCCAAGCGTGGGAGTGCTGGTCCTTCTGGTGATCATCATCTCGCCGCACTTTCAGGGCCGCACCGACACCGGCTTCCTCATCCCCACCGAGCTCGTGCTCGTGGTACTCGCGATCCCGCCCATCCTGTCCAACACCTACGCCGGGGTGCAGAGCGTCAGCCCGGATGCGCGCGACGCCGCTGTCGGGATGGGCATGACGCCGTGGCAAGTGCTGCGGGGGGTGGAGCTGCCGTGCAGCCTGCCGCTGATCTTCTCCGGGGTGCGCAGTGCCGCGCTGCAGGTGATCGCCACGGCCACCATCGCCGCCTACGTCACCCTCGGCGGGCTGGGCCGGTTCATCTACGATGGGCTTGCCCAGCAGGACTTCCCGAAAATGGTCAGCGGCGGCGTGCTCGTCGCCGGGCTCGCGCTGGTCACTGAGGTGGTCCTCGTCCTCGCCCAGCGCTACCTGGTGTCCCGCGGCGTCTCCGGCAGGTTCGCCAAGACTCGCGCGCCGGCCGCGGCGTCCGACCCCCGCGCGACTGTGGTGCTCCAAGCCGCATCCGCGACATCATAACCGTACTCACCACCCACAGGAGAGCAATGAAGCGCCACATCGTCGCAATAACCGCCGCGCTCGCCGTGCTGTCACTGGCCTCCGCCTGCGGTGCCGACAGCTCCAAGACCAACCCTGCCGGACCCGGCGCCTCGGACACCATCGCCAGCAAGCTGATCCTGGGTGGTCCGGCCGAGTTTCAGACCCGCTCGCAAGGCGTTCCGGGGCTGGCAAAGACCTACGGCGTGGTCTTCGGCAAGTTCACCGTGACCGACGCCGGTGGTCCGGTGACGGTCAATCAACTCAAAAACGGTCAGATCGACGCCGCGGACCTGTTCACCACCGATCCGTCCATCAAGGCCGAGAATTTCGTCGTCCTCACCGACCCCAAGAGCAACTTCGCCGCACAGAACATCGTGCCCATCATCAACAAGAGCAAGGCCACGGCAGGGGTGAAGACCACCCTCAACGCCATCTCCGCCAAGCTCGACACACCCGGACTCAGTGCACTGGTCGCGAAGGTGGTCACCGACAAGCAGGATCCCGCCGCCGTGGCCAAGGACTGGCTCAGCGCGAACGGACTCGACAAGCCGGGCACGGCGGCGGCCGGCGAGAAGCTGACCATCGGCTCGGCCAACTTCCAGGAGAACGTGCTGCTGGCCAACATCTACGCAGCCGCGCTGAAGGCCCAAGGCGCCGAGATCACCACGAACCTCAACATTGGCAGCCGGGAGAAGTACTTCCCGGGCCTGCAGGACGGCTCGATCGACCTCATCCCGGAATACACCGGCAACACGCTGTCCTACTTGGACAAGTCGGCCACCGCGACCAGCCCGGACGACGTCTACACCGCACTGCAGAAAGCGCTGCCGTCGAAGCTGGGGGCGCTGGACCGCTCCCCGGCCCAGGACAGCGACGCCGTCGTCGTCACCAAGGCGACGGCCCAGAAGTACAACCTCACCTCGATCGGGGACCTGGCGAAGAAGCCCGCATAGGCCTCAGCGCCGCACGGTTCCCGGCACTCCCTCGGCGACGGCAGCCGCTGCGACCGCAGCGGCGACCGCCGGCGCAACCCTGGGGTCAAGCGCACTGGGGACGATGTGCTGGGCGTCCAGCTCGTCGCCGAGCACGTCGGCGATGGCCGCCGCGGCGGCCAGCTTCATGGCCTCGGTGATCCGGCGGGCCCCGGAGTCCAACGCGCCGCGGAACACCCCAGGAAAGGCCAGCACGTTGTTGATCTGGTTCGGGTAGTCGCTGCGCCCGGTCGCGACGACCGCGGCGTGCCGCGCGGCAATCTCCGGGTGGATCTCCGGGTTCGGATTGGACAGCGCGAACACGATCGCCTCCGGCGCCATGGTGGCGATGACGTCCTCGGCGACAGAGGCGGAGGACAGCCCGAGGAAGACGTCAGCACCGTGCAGTGCCTCGGCGAGCCCCGCTGTGCGCCCGCCCGGATTGCTCCGCGCCGCCAAACCGGCCTTCACCTCCGTAAGGTCCTCGCGCGCGGCGTGGACGATGCCGCGCGAGTCGATGACCGTCACGTCGGTGACGCCCGCGGCGAGCAGGATCTCCGTGCAGGCCACCCCGGCAGCCCCCGCGCCAGAGATCACCACCCGAAGCTGACCCAGCTCGCGCGCAGTCGCCTTCGCGGCACCGCGCAGCGCCGCCAGCACCACGATGGCGGTGCCGTGCTGGTCGTCGTGCATCACCGGACAGTCCAGCGCCTCGACCAGACGCCGCTCCAGCTCGAAGCAGCGAGGCGCTGACACATCTTCGAGGTTCACTGCGCCAAAGCTGGGCCGCAGGCGCACCAGCGTCTCGACGATCTCCTCGACGTCGGTGGTGTCCAGCACCAGCGGGATCGAATCCAGACCGGCGAAGACCTTGAACAACGCGGACTTGCCCTCCATCACCGGCAGCGACGCACGCGGGCCGATGTTGCCCAGGCCCAGGACAGCGGTTCCGTCGCTGACCACCGCGACCAGGCGAGAAGTCCAGGTGTAGCGGTGTACCAGTTCGGGATCGGTGGCGATGGCGGTGCACACCCGGGCCACGCCAGGGGTGTAGGCGATCGACAGGGCGCGCGCCGTCTGCAGTGACGCGGTGGTCTGCACCGACAGCTTGCCCCCCTCGTGTGCCGCGAAGATTTCCTCGTCAGCGAGCAGCGGCACCTGCGGGCCGGCGGTATGGGCTGCGGACACGGCTGGTGCCTCCTGCGGGAGCTCGACGAGTAGCGGCACAGGTGCGGCTAGCGTGTGCCGGTTGGCCGCGCACGCGACCGGTGCAGAGAACGGAGGACGGTCGGCCCATAGAGTTCCCCGCAGTGTGCCATTGTCGCCAACCCGGTGCGGTCCAGGGTGACACAAGCCGCAGTAGGTCACCGCAGTGGTCGAGCGATAACGTGTCCGGCGTGAAGTCACGCGAACTTTCTATTGCGGGGGCCTGGGAGTTCGAGCCGCCCGCCTTCCCCGACGATCGTGGTCAATTCGTCGCCCCGTTCCAGGCGGAGACGTTCACGGCGACGGTCGGGCACACACTGACCGTCGCGCAGACCAACCACAGCGTGTCTCGCCGGGGCGTGGTCCGCGGGGTGCACTTCGCCGATGTACCACCCGGACAGGCCAAGTACGTCTACTGCGCGCACGGCAGCCTGCTCGATGTCGTAGTCGATGTCCGGGACGGCTCCCCCACCTTCGGTGAGCATGCGGCTGTGCTGCTGGAGGCCCGGCGCGGCAACGCCGTGTATCTCAGCGAAGGGCTCGGTCATGCCTTCGTTGCCCTCGACGACGACACTGCCATGGTGTACCTGTGCTCCACCGGCTACCACCCAGCGACCGAGCACGGCGTGAACCCGTTGGATCCTGACCTGGCGCTGCCATGGCCCAGTGAGCTCGACCTCGTGCTGTCCGACAAGGACCGAGCGGCCCCAAGCCTCGAGCGCGCGAAGGCCGACGGAAATCTCCCTGCTTTCGCGGAGTGCGCCGACCTCGTGCAGCCGACATAGGAGCCGGTCGTCAGTAGGTCGACTGCCGGGCCGTTTCGGTACGCGGTCAGGGTGGGTCGGGGTCGGTCAAGTCGGGTGGGTGGTGGATGGGTCGACCCGGGGTGTCTTCGCCGGGTCGAGGTGTTTCGGTGCGGGCACCGACAGTTTCCGTCGATGTCGGCAACCACCGGCTTACTGCCGGCCTACTCGCCCCGGCTCCGGCCACAACCGCCAAACCACTACCGCGACCACTGTGGCGGGACCAAGGGTGCGGGAGTCGGTCGAGCCGTCAGGGTTGTCGCCCAGCACGAACCACTGGGCGCCCACCGCCTCCACAGTTCGCTTCACCGAGAGCTGCTCAGGGCGTTGCCTCCAGCGCACCAGGACCACAGCTCCCGCGCGCGCGGAGTTCGTCATGCGGGCCAGCACGACGTCACCATCGGAGAGCGCCGGAGACATGGACGGCCCACGCACCAGCACGCGCCGGGGGCGCCACCCTCGCCATGCGATCACCCCGTCGGCTTCCCTTCTGCTGCTTGTCCATGGCCCGAGTAGGGTCACTCAGGTCGAAGTGTTCATCACTGTCTCACCTACCAGGAGGACTGATGTCTTTGCTGTCCCGCCTCGTCCGCCCCTCGCTCGAGGCCACCGCGCACTGCGACCTTCCGTGCGGCGTGTACGACCCTGCCCAGGCCCGCATCGAGGCCGAGTCGGTCAAAGCGATCCAGGAGAAGTACCAGGGCAACGACGAACCGGAGTTCCGGGCCCGCGCCATCGAGATCAAGGAGCAGCGCTCCGAGCTAGTCAAGCACCACCTGTGGGTCCTGTGGACCGACTACTTCAAGCCGCCGCACTTCGAGAAGTACCCGGAGCTGCACGAGCTGTTCAACAAGGCCACCAAGGCCGCGGGCGGCGGCGCGGGCGGCACGAAGTCGTCCAACGACCCGGCCACCGGCCAGGCGCTGCTGGACCAAATCCAAGAGATCGATCGCATCTTCTGGGAGACCAAGAAGGCCGCGTAGCGTCCGCACCACCTCTGACCTGCGGTAATGCAGTTACAGAGTCGAGTTAGTCCGCACCTGGTCCGCAGGAGCTGTGAGAGCAGCGTCCAAAACGGACCGAGTGCGGTCCTCGTCACCGGGCCATAGGTGCGAGTAGACCCGCAAAGTGATGGCTGCGGATGAGTGCCCGAGCACCGTCTGCACGCTCTTGACCGAGGCTCCCCCGGCGATGAGCGCCGACGCGGTGAAGTGGCGCAGCGAGTGCGTCGTGAGCGTCAGTCCGGTGCTTCGGAGTGCGTAGTTCCACTCGACCTTCCACCGCGAGCACACTGCCTGCGGCGCTGTCGTCGGCAGCCGCTCGGGTCGAGGTGGCCTACGCCGACCTGGCGCGGGGTGAGCGGCCGGAGGCGTGGATCGCCGTCCGGGCGCGCGCCGAAGTTTTGGCGGAGGCCACGGTAATCGACGCCCGCGTGCGCACCGGTGCGGCACTGCCGTTGGCCGGCACGGTGTTCGCGGTCAAGGACAACATCGATGTGGCCGGCCTGCCCACGACCGCCGGCTGCCCGAGTTTCGGGTACCGGCCGCGGGAGTCGGCCCCGGCGGTCACTCGACTGACCGCTGCAGGCGCAATTGTGATCGGCAAGACCAATATGGACCAGTTCGCTACCGGCCTGGTCGGGACCCGCAGCCCCTACGGTGCGGTGCGCGATGCGCGGGATCCACGAAGGATCTCCGGCGGGTCGAGCTCCGGCTCCGCGGTCGCGGTGGCACTCGGGACGGTGGACTTCGCGCTCGGTACCGACACGGCGGGTTCTGGGCGTGTCCCGGCCGCCCTGCAGGGCATCGTCGGGATCAAGCCGACGCTGGGGCTCGTGCCCGGTCTCGGGGTCGTGCCCGCAGCCCGCTCCTACGACACGGTGAGCGTTCTCGCTCCCACCTTGAGCCTGGCCGAGGTGGTCACCGCCGTGCTGTGCGGCCCGCACCCGAACGACCCGAGGTCGCGGTCCTGGCCTGCTGATGCCCCCCTCGCCGCCCGACGCCGCCCGCGGGTGGGTGTGCCCTCCTCTGATCAGCTAGTCAATCTGGGCGCCGCGCGCATCGGCCGCTTCGCACAGACGACGCAGCTGCTCGTCGAAGGCGGCGCGGAGCTTGTAGCGGTCGACGTCTCCCCCTTTCTGGCGGCGGCCGAGTTGCTCTACGGTGGCGCGCTAGTGGCCGAGCGGTACGCGGCGGTGGGCGCGTTCCTGGACACCACACCCGATGATGCTGATCCCATAGTCGCGGCAATCATCGGCGGGGCCCGCGACATTCCGGCGGCGGCGATGGTCACCGACCTGCAGCGCCTGGATGAGTTCCGGCTGTCAGCCCGTGAAATGTTCGCCCACGTTGACGCCCTGCTGCTGCCGACGACAACTGAGCACCCCACGATCGCGCAGGTCCTTGCTGACCCGATCGGGGTCAACGACCGGCTCGGGACCTACACCAACTTCGCCAACCTGCTCGACCTCGCGGGAGTGGCGGTCCCGGCCGGGCAGGTCGAGGGCACCCACTTCGGTGTCACCGTGCTGGTCCCGGCCTTCCACGACCGGGTCGCCGCCGACGTCGCCCGGCTGCTGAGCGCGCCCGACCCGCACCAGCCCCCGGCCGAAGTCGTCGTCGGAGCCCAGCCCGCGCTGCCACTTGTCGTGGTCGGTGCGCACATGTCCGAGCAGCCGCTGAATGATCAGCTGACCGAGCCCGGCGCCCGGCGGGTCGGGTGGGTGAGCACCGCAGCCGAGTACCGGCTCTACCGCCCTGCCGACGACCCCACCCAAACCCGGCCTCGTCCATACGCCAGGGCGCGGAGCAGCGATCCGCGGCGAGAAGTGGTTGCTGCCCCCGGCCGGGCTGGGCACCTTCCTCGCGTCACTGCCACCACCGCTGGCCCTCGGGCCCGTGCAACTCTCCGACGGTGACTTCGTCACCGGCTTCCTCTGCCCCGCAGCCGCCGTCGAGACCGGCACGGACATCACGGCCTACGGGGGGTGGGCTGCCTTCCTGCGCACAACACCCTGACTCCTGCCTTCTGTGCCCTGTGAAAGGATCGCCATGTCCAACACCGTCACCGCACCGGTCGAGCACCTAGGCCTCGAGTCGGAGTTCGAGCACGAGCCTGTACCCGCCGGGCACCGCCGTTCCCTGGCATCGGTCTCGGCCGTGTGGTTCGGCTTCCCGATGATCCTCACCAACGCCATCTTCGGTGGCACCATTGTCTACGGTCTCGGCTTCTGGCGTGGCCTCGCCGCGATCCTGCTTGGCAACCTGGTGCTCCTCACCTACGTCGGTGCCCTGAGCTACGTCGCCGGCACGACCGGCAAAAACTTTGCCCTCACCGCCGCCGAGACGTTCGGTCGCCGCGGCGCCACCATCGCCGCTGGTTTCCTTTCCACCGTCGTCATCGGCTGGTTCGCCTTCCAGACCGGCCTCACCGGGGCCACCCTGCACACCGCGCTGGGGTGGAACGAGACTGCGATGATCTTCCTTGCCGGTGTCCTCTACATCGCGATGACCTTCATCGGCATCCGTGCGCTCACGATCATCGGGGTCATCGCCGCCCCGTTGTTCGTCGTCCTGGCTATCGTGGCGCTCGTATTCGCTGCCCGCGGGGGCGGCTTGTCCGGCATCACCTCCTACACCGGGGGCGGTGCCGGCGCCGCGGTGCTCAGCATCGGCGCCGCCGTCACCATCGTCATCGCCGGATTCGCCGACTCCGGTACTATGACCGCCGACTTCACCCGCTGGTCGCGCACCGGCCGGGAAGCCGTCCTCGCCGCATTCTCGGCATTTCCCATCGCCAACTTCATTTCGCTGCTGGTCGGCGGTATCGTCGTCGCCGCCGGCGCCGCGGCCACACCCGCGGACAGCGGTGGTGACTTCCTCCCGATCCTGACCACGCACGGACCGGTCCTGTCAGCGGTCGCGGTCATCTTCGTCTTCGTCAACCTCGGGTCGGTCTGCACCCACTGCCTCTACAACGGTGCTGTCGGCTGGAGCCAGCTCACCAACAGCCGCATGCGCCTGCTGACGATCGTGCTCGGCGTCCTCGGTCTCGCGGCGGCCCTGGCCGGCGTGTGGAGCCACTTCGCGACCTGGCTGAACCTGCTCGGCATCTTCGTCCCACCAATCGGAGCTGTCCTCATCATCGACCAACTCGTCCGACGCCGCACGGCGCCACGGGCGATTAGCCAATGGCGCGTCCAACCCTTCCTGGCCTGGGCCCTCGGCTCCCTCGCGGCGTACGCGGTGCACGTGTGGGCGCCGCAACTCAGCGAAGCTGTCGCAGGCCTACTCGTAGGCGCGCTGGCCTACAGCGCCATCGAAGCCTTCACCCCACGACCCACAACGCGGCTCGCGGCCCAGCCCGCGACGGAACCCGTAACGTGAGGCCGGTGACCACAGCTGACCTCACCACCCTGCCGGCCACCGAACTGATCCGCGCCATCCGGGCCAAGGAAGTCTCGCCCGTGGAGGTCACCGAGGCTGCGCTGCAGCGGATCGACGAGCTCGACAACACGCTGCACGCGTTCTGCGAGCTGACCGCTGACCGGGCCCGCTCCCAGGCCCGCAGCATCGCTGACGCGATCGTCCGCGGTGATGATGTGGGCCCGCTCGCCGGCATCCCCCTCGCGGTCAAGGACCTCATCGCCACTAAGGGGATCCCCACCCGCTGCGGCTCACCGGCCTACCGCGACTTCGTCCCCGACGAGGACGACGTGGTCGTGGAGCGGGTCACGGCCGCAGGCGCGGTGATCCTGGGCAAGACCACCGTGCCCGAGTTCGGTTACAGCGGCGTCGGCCACAATCCAATCTCGGAAACCGCGCGCAACCCGTGGAACCCGGGTATGACACCGGGGGGTTCCAGCGCCGGGTCCGGGGTGGCGGTGGCAACCGGGATGGCCCCACTCGCCCTGGGCAGCGACGGCGGCGGCTCGATTCGCATCCCCGCGGCGCACTGCGGAATCTTCGGGTTCAAAGCTTCGATGGGCCGGGTGCCGGCCTACCCCGGCTGCCGCGACGAGCGCTACCCCGGCATCTCCAGTTGGGAGAGCCTCGAGCACATCGGGCCCATGACCCGCACCGTGGGCGACGCTGTACTGCTCATGTCGGTGCTCGCCGGACCCGACCCCCGCGACCGGCACTCGCTGCCCGCCGGCGACGTCGACTGGCTCACCGCACCCCGCGGGGGCGTGCGTGGGCTTCGGGTTGCGTTCAGTACGGACTGGGGTTATCTGCCCGTCGACCCGGAGGTCCGCGAGATCACTGCCCGCGCCGCTGAGGTCTTCGCCACCGAGCTCGGCTGCGTGGTCACCGAAGCGGACCCCGGGTGGGAGGATCCGGCCGAAGCGTTCTGGTCGTTGGTCGTGAACGACACCGACCTGAGCGGGATGCGCACCATGGTCGCGGAGTACGGGTCGGAGATGTCCCCGCACCTGGTGGAGCTGCTGACCAAGCCGTGGACAGCCGAGCAGCTCACCGACGGCCAGACCGCCCGCAAGCGGCTGGTCAACCGGATGTGGCGGTTCATGGGGGACTACGACCTGTTGCTCAGCCCGACGCTCACCGTGCCACCGTTCCCCGTCCACATGCAGGGCCCGGAGAGGGTCGAGGGTCGGATGGTGGCCTCGACATCCTGGTTGGGCTTCACCTCACCCATCAACATGACCGGGCAACCGGCAGCGAGTGTGCCGGCCGGCTTCACCCGCCAGGGTCTGCCTGTGGGCCTGCAGATCGTCGGGCGCCACCTCGCCGACGCCAGCGTGCTCCGGGCGTCCGCGGCCTACGAGCAGGCGGCGCCCTGGGCGGACCGCTGGCCGGCCCGAACCGCGGCGGGCCACGCGTGAGCGGGCTCGGTGGGCTGAACCCCTCACCCGGCGCGCTCGTCCTCGGGTTGGTGCAGGCGCAGGTGCCCGTCGTCACCGAGCCCGGCCACCTGACGGACGCGGCCACAAAAATCGCCACAATGATTCGCGGGGCGAAGGAGGGCATGCCCAGCCTGGACCTCCTCGTGTTCCCCGAATACAGCATTAACGGGCTGAACCCGAAGAGTTGGATGGACGATCGGCTGCTCTGCGACCTCGACGCCTCCCCTGCCGCTGCTGGTGTAGATGGGCTGAGCCTAGGTCGCACACCAGGGTTAGCCAGGACCTGCCGTTCAGTGGCTGAGCGGGTCCTTGTTCCGGTCACGCGCTCGGCCTTCACTGGAGCTACCTGACCACCTGATGGAGGAGCTTCGACGATGAGCACGTGGACCCTGTCCGACCTGCGTGACCAGAGTGGCCGCACAGTGATCGTCACCGGTGCCAGCAGCGGCCTTGGCTTGATCGTGGCCCGCGAGCTCGCCGCGGCCGGCGCCCGCGTAGTGCTGGCGGTGCGTGATGTGGCCAAGGGCCGTGAGGTCGCCGCGCACATACCCGGCCGGACCGAGGTGCGTGAGCTCGACGTCTCCGACCTGGGTTCGGTGCGCCGCTTCGCCGCGGCGTGGAGCGGGCCGGTTGACGTGCTGGTCAACAACGCGGGGATCATGGAGGTACCGCTCGCCCGCACCGCCGACGGGTTCGAATCCCAGTTCGCGACCAACTACCTGGGCCCGTTCGTGCTGACCGGGTTGCTGCTGCCGCACATCACCGATCGGGTGGTGACAGTGGCCTCGCAGCTGCACCGGATGGGCAAGGTCCATCTCGATGACCTGAACTCCACCGCCCGCCCCTACAAGGCCTCTGCCGCCTACAACGACTCCAAGCTCGCCGAGGTCCTGTTCTCCCTGGAGCTGCAGCGCCGCCTGGACGCCGCCGGCAGCCCGGTCCGCTCGATGGTGGCCCACCCGGGCATCGCCTCGACGAACCTGGCCCGGCACGCCGCCTCAGGAAAGGTGACGCACGCCCTGAGGTTTTTGTTCAACGACCCGGCCACCGGCGCGCTGTCCATCCTGTACGCCGCCACCCAGGACGTGCCCGGCAACTCCTACATCGGCCCCCGCGGCCTGGGCGGCATGAAGGGCCATCCCGCCCCCGGCACGGCCGCCTCCGCCGGCCGCGACACCGACACCGCCCAACGCCTCTGGGCGGCCACCGAAACCCTCCTGGCCGCCACCACCAACCCAACAGCGACAGCGACAGCGACAGCGACAGCGACAGCGCGAACCTCCACGGCAACACCATCTTGATCGTCAACGCCACATCCGGCATCGGCCTGGGGCTCGCGCTGAGGTTTCAGGCCGCCGGCAACCGGGTGATCGTCGGCGGGCGACGTACCGAGCTGCTCGAGCAGATCACCACCGAACACCCCGGTGTCGAGACCGTCGTCATCGACACCACCGACCCCGCTACGCCGCGGTCCCGAGCTCGCACACCAATCACAGCTCCACCCCTGCAGTCCCCTCGGTGGGTGCACCGCCACCCCCGGGGATACGGGCACCCGCCGTCAGTGGCGACGGTCACGCCCGGCGCGGGGTCCAGAACGTAAGGGAACGAAGTACACGCTACGAGATCT
>JAABUK010001279.1_pt1 | contig 48659 bp, 66 predicted proteins | sample 5559141 | NCBI WGS metagenome assembly JAABUK01 (sample SAMN10711869, study PRJNA513367) | rock metagenome | isolation source: Antarctica rocks | place: Antarctica: Victoria Land, Pudding Butte nord | collected 2016-01-03 | reverse complement strand
GCATGGCTGCAAAGATGGACTTGATGGAGCGAGGAATGATGCCTGTTGCCTCCCCCTTGCCAGAAACCTCTTTCACAGAGGCTGCTGTGCCCATTGTGTAGGTCTTACCAGACCCTGTCTGCCCATATGCAAACACCTGCAAATGCACTCAACGTCTTCTATTGCGCTGGGTATACGCAATCACCCTCAACTCAGTCAGACATCCTGGTGGCAAAGCGCGACAGTCCAAGATTGCTGAGCCCAACATGCATGAATCTCTAAAGTCACTGTCAGCGGAGTATCACCACATCAGCTGTAAGCATAGCAGACTGAGAAAGCAAAGCTGCTGTCTGCAGGTATGCAAGATCCAAAGACATTTCACCAACTGGTCTTCAGGATCCCCAAGATTGCACCAAGACAACAATCACAGTGGGCAGAGACTGCCAAGGCTGAGCACTCACTGTCACATTGAAGCCCTGAAGATATCTGTCCAGCAATGGCTGCACCAGCTCAACAAACAAGCGCCGGCTCTCCTCCTTGCTGTCTAGCTTGTATGCCCTGTCATAGTCAAAGTTGTACGCCTCTGTGTTTGTGGATCCCAACTGCAAAGGTGGCAGCTTGATCTTGTTTGGTGGCTCGACCTGAACACACTCCTTGGCCTTCTTGGCCTTCTCCAGGTCAATCAAAGGCCGAACCTGCACGAAGCTTTCAAAAATCTAAGCCCTCAGTATGACGAGCTAGACAAGATACAACTCACGTGAAGGTAGACATTGCAAGCTGCATGCTTACAACCACGGCGACTTTGACGGACGATGTGCTTTCCACTGCACCGTAGTTTGGGTCGGTCGGGCCAAGTCCACCAGCACCACCAGCCTGTGGCAAGCCTTGCTTAAACTCAACACACCTAGGTTCGGGACGAAGCAACAAGTATGATGCTGATTAGGTGTTGTTACCGAGGCACCCTGCTTGCCATTGCCTACTCCGCTGCCACCGTTCAAGGTGCTTCTGCCGGTGCCCTTCCCTATGCCAGAGGAAGGATTGCCATCCTCGCCCCTATCTGACTGAGTTGCAGCAATAGCTCCTGCAGCGCCAGACTTGCAGCAGCAGTTTCCCATGCTGACAGCTCCAACGAGAACACCTTCGAACCTACTCAGGAGCTTGACATGGTTCCCTGCGCCCTGCAAGTCAACGCTGTTAGGTCAGGCCAACACGTATTAGGTCAACACACTCCTCTAGGTTTGAAATTTTGCTTTGACCGTGGGAACACGTACAGCTCGCGGTGCGATGCCGTGCGCGTGGCGATGCAGTTATGGCGCTTGGTCCAAGCTTTCAACTCATCCGACCGGCTATCTGGCTTCTCGCCATCTGGCGCGTTAACGCTGGCGCCCGATACCACTTCAGATCTTCCTGATCATCGGCTTGCCTTCGTGACTTCTCGCGAGTATGTGAGAGGCGGCACTGAGTAAAATCATGCACACATACTCCCTCCGCGGCGTCGAAGTGGAGTTTCCATACGATGCTTATGCCTGTCAGGTCAGGCTGTGTTGCTGCCCCAGGCAAGGTTTCAGTGAGTTATGTCAACTCAAGTAAAAGCTGGCATATGCAGCTGGACTACATGGAAAGGGTGATCCAGGCTTTGCAAGAGGTAGATGGTCAACAGCATTCAATCGATCTCTTCTGCTTGTTATTCGAAAACATGCATGTTTCTTGTAGAGGGAGAATGCTCTTTTGGAAAGCCCTACCGGCACAGGCAAAACACTGTGTCTCCTGTGTGCAACCCTTGCTTGGCGTGAATCGCAGAGGAAGGCAAGCCCCAATATGTTTTATGCAATGTCTGCAGCAACACCATTGCACTCAAATTCTGATACTGACTGACTTTCATAGAATATGCAGGCTGTGCCATCGATTAGCACTGCCCCGCCTGGTATTGTTGAACAAGCGCACCAATCGTGGTCAGACAAACTAAAAGAGGGCTATGCTGAGCTCAAAGCTGAAGGCACAGTGGGAGTGCCGACCATTGTGTACTCATCACGTACACACAGTCAGCTTGCTCAGGTCATGAAGGAGCTGCGCAACACCTCTTACAGGTGCATGGCAACTAGCTATTAGTGCAGTCATTGGTTCTCACTTCCTGGGCTGCTTCATGCCTGTTCAGTCGCTGACATCAGGTGCTTTGCAGGCCCCGCAGTACTGTCCTTGGCTCAAGAAACCAGATGTGCTTGCACCCCACTGTGTCCACTCTGGCTGGTGCTGCTGCCAACCAAGCATGCAGATCCCTCATGCAGACCAGATCCTGCAGATGGTGAGCAGTGCGCCCTAATGTAACATGCTCTGTGCCACACAGTGTCTGAATGCAGATGACAACATCAGCATTCAGCACGTGCATCTGCACCAACTTTGACAGTATCCTTCACCTGCTGGACATGTGCTGTGCAGGGGCAATGAAGTCGAGAGGTTCAGCTCCAGTCACCCAGATGTGAATGGTGAACCTCTGGACATTGAGGACCTGGTGAAGCTGGGGCAGCTGTCTGGGCCCTGCCCATACCTGCTGTCCAAGGAGATGGCCAGCACAGCAGACATTGTGTTCATGCCCTACAATTACCTCATAGATGCCAAGAACAGAATGGGCCTGGGCAAGATCTGCTGGGAGAATGCAGTTCTCATCTTTGATGAAGCCCACAATCTTGAGGTGCACTCCTGTGCCAGCTCCCCAGGGTTCAGACGCAGCCTTGACACAAAACAATATGCTTACATCGTAGTGCTCACTGGCTTGGGGCATCTATGCAGCAAGGACTCTCAGGCATGCCTAGGCCTTGAGTGAAGCTCGTCCTGAATGCTCACTTTGGGAAGCTGCAGTGAATGATTGCTCAGACTGACAATTGATGTTGGGTTTTGCAAACAGGGGGTGTGCTCAGAGTCAGCATCCTTTGACTTGCCTGCCGGTGTTCTTGCTTCCTGTGTGCAAGAAGTGCAAAGTGCCCTGGAGATAGCTCTTGTGAGGAGGGAAAATGGGTCAGCCCAGAGGGGAGGAGAGATCTTTGTTGCTGGGGGGGCAGGTACAAACAATGCCGTGAATTGCAAGCAAGCAAGCACTGCCGCATGGACTGCTCACGCCATCATCAATCTTGCATATTGTGCCATGCGATGCATTGCATGATTGGCTTTCGTACTGTGTTGGTGTTGCATCAACTGCTTGAGCAGCCCACTGGCTGCAGTAATCAGCCGATGCTAGTGTGGGCTGTGGATGGTCCTTGACCTGTTCCTTTGTTTGTGCAGATGCAGACAGCAAGGTCAACTATTTTGAGCTGGCCAACAATTTGCGCACATTGAAGGTGAGCACACTGGCTCCTGCTGCTATTGCTGGCGCTGTATTGCATAGCATGTTGCAACCCCGCACCATGCAAGGACACTGTGTCACAGCATGCTACTGGTCCACACCTTTTGAGATGCTCTGTGCCTAATGTGCTGCACATGGATCTCAATTGTCAGCAGTTCAACTGATGAAATTCGTGGGAGCGATGAACTTCATGGGAGCGCTGAAGGGGTAACCTTAAGCTGTGTGCGCAAAGTGCAGGAAGTACTGCTGAAGCTGGAGACCGACATTGCAGCCCTACCAACAGGCCAGGAGGGATACACAGCTCCAGGAAAATTCATCTTTGAGCTGCTAGCCAAAGTCAACCTGACAGAGGAGACCTTTGGCTTCATGCTGCAACTGCTGGAGGAAGCCATGAACCTGCTCTCAGATGAAGCTCTGGCAGCTGGTCGAAAGTACGCCTTGTTGCTGCACTGACAACACTGTCTCTTCACTGCTTTATTGCAGAGTGCGTCTGTTTGCTACAAATATCGCTGACCTTGCATTTAGCTTGCTGCTCTTTTTGCAGCCTGCTGCTCTCTTAGCAGCCTGCTGCTCTCTTTGCAAAAGCAAATGGTGTCTCACAAATGCAAGCACCCTCTTAACACATACAAAGTTGACAGATACAGCTGCATACAACTGCAACACAATGAGCATCTTTCTATCTGATACGCAGGTCAGGCGCACGCAACACCAATTACAGGCTGTATGTCTTTGCTGATTGCTTGAGGGTGGTGTTCAACAGCAACCAAGCTGCAGCTCCCGGCCTGCCCCCAGCCCACTTGGGATACAAAGTGCATGTGCACATGGAGAAATCCAAGGTACTGAGTGCTGCTGTAGCAACCCCTTACCACCGCTATGGAAGCGATGTGACTCTAGCGCTGATCAGGATGTTGCTGCTGTGATGATAGATTGGCACAAGCAGTTGTTTTTGCTACTGACAATGAACCTCCATGCCCTATTTTCTAACTTTGCATTGCGCCTGCAACTGTAGTCTGTGAGCTATGCTGTTGCACCTTAGTTGCTCTGGCCACCAGGTGCATGGATGATCAGTCCCCATTTCAGAACAGAACATGTACACCAGTAAATGGCTGGACCTCAACATGTATGCCACAAATTGTGAGGCTTGTTGATGCATTGGTGGTGCAGTCAGGCCCAGCACACCCTACTCTGTCATACTGGTGCTTCTCTCCTGGAGTGAGCATGCGCCAGCTGGCAGGCATGCATGTGCGCAGTGTGCTGCTGACCAGCGGCACCCTGGCTCCCCTGGACTCCTTTGCTCATGAGCTGCAGCTGCCCTTCAAGATCAGCCTAGAAAATCCCCATGTCATTGACCCATCCCAGGTGCCTCTCATGCCACCATGCACATCACCTCAAACATGGTTATGGACATACCAACACAACAGCTTTTTGCCGTGCCGCTTGTACGCAAACTTGCATCAGACACAAGTCTCAAGGTGCAGCACGCCTGAGCTGACACTATGCAAAACTTTGCCATCACATGTCGTATCAGCTAAGGCAGATAAGCATTGAGAGGAGCTTCAGCCCAAGTCTCTCTTACTGACTCTTTGTAAAACAGCCGTCGCAGCTGCAGTCCCTAGTTGCTTGCATGCAGACTGGCATCACACTAGCACGTCACATTTCTGCAAAGGGCTTAGATTGATGTTTTGGTGCATGAGGTGTGGGTGGGTGTGGTGCCCGTGGGACCAAAGGGTAATGCCCTGAACAGCAGCTACCAGAATAGGGACAGTCGCGAGTACAAGGAAGACTTGGGGTATGCTGTTGTCAACTTTGCAAGGATGGTGCCCGATGGTCTTTTGGTCTTTTTCCCCTCCTATGGCGTCTTGAAGAGCTGTACAGACTTCTGGAAGAACACCTCTGTAGGAGGAGCAGGTGCTGCTCACACCTTGTACAGATGATGGCTTAGTCCAATTCAGACTGCACGTGCAGTTGCTCTGCATATCCAAAGTTGGCTGCTTTGGATTGGCACGGCCATTTGTTTTCAAGCATGCAGCACCTATTGCATCATCGCCTGATGCTATTTATGACATCTGCCCAGGTGCTTTTGATGGCATTGCATGCTGCAGCAAAGCACTAATGAGAACCCTTTGGCATTGACTGCGTGACATATGACACATTGCACAGGTGGCAGTATCTGGGAGCGTGTTGTGAAGCATAAGCTACCTGTAGTAGAGCCCAGAGACAGTGCAGACTTCCCAACAGCCGCTCAGGACTTCAGAGATAAGCTCAATGACCCCTCTGCCTCGGGTGCAATTTTTCTGGCGGTCTGCAGGTGCCCTTCAAGCTCCCTTTGTTGTGTCTTGTGTGATCATCATTGCTGAGTCAACCTACATGTGAGCAGTCATGGAAGTGCTTAGGTTATGCTTTAACAAAATGTGACAATGCAGAGGGAAGGTGAGCGAAGGCCTGGACTTTTCTGACCGAGCTGGGCGTGCTGTCATCATCACAGGCATCCCCTATGCCATGAAGACAGATCCCAAGGTGCTCAGTAGTGACTGCTGTGTCAGACAGTCTTATGATGCATCCCAAGGTTGCCGAATAATGGTGTGCTTGCCTGTTGCTGGCTGGAACAGGTCAAACCAAGCAAGCATTGTTGCACAATACTGGAATGATAGTTTATGGGCACATGGAGCTTCATTAGGCATGATTTTGCATGTCCGGCATGGCAATACACAGACTTTGGTCGTCTGTTCTGAGCTGCAGCAAGAGCGCATGCCCAGCTGCTGCGGCTGTTTCTATGCAGGTGAGGCTAAAGAAGGAAGTGCTGGATGAAAATATCAGGGGCAATGCCAAGCAGCGGGCCTTGGTAGGTGCTACTTCACTGAATGGAGACCAGTGGTATGTCCAGCAAGCCTCCAGGTCAGCACCCACATGTACCATACACTCACTCGATGGTGTGTCAGTCCAGAAGCAACACCTTGAAACTGAACTTGTTTACCCTTGGCAGCCGTCAGATCTGCACAAGGAAAACCTGGCCTGCATTCATCCTAAGCTCCACGCTTCTGCATCTGCAATGAGTAACTCATGTTGTGTCACAGCTTGCACAGCCCCCTGCACATGTTGCTCTTGGCCACAGCCTCAAATGGTGCTTCCCAACAGAAACACTTCAGTAAGGGTTACCAGTCACACAGGCATCATGGCAGTGCTCATGGCTGTGTTGTGGGGTTGCAGAGCAGTGAATCAGGCCATGGGGCGAGTGATCAGGCACCGGCGCGACTACGGCGCCATCATCATGTGTGATGAGCGCTTCCAGACCCCAGGAGCCCACAAGCAGCTGTCCAGCTGGCTGAGGGGCCTGGTCCAGGTCTACCCCAACTTTGGGGCAGTGTCTGGATCCCTCACCAAGTTCTTCAGGGTATGATACCGCCATGCGCATGTGGTCAGGCAGAGCACATTGGCATAGTGGATGTCATGCAAGCATACTATCTCATCCAGACTTGACATACATTGCGCATGGTAGCTTCAAGCTGACTGCCCAGTCTTGCCTGCCTACTTGGTGACAACTCACTTCACAAGATGCTTGCTGTGACATCAGCTATCGAGAACCTACTTGCTTCCCACGATAAAACAAATCAGAGACGCTAGCTAGAGTCCGTGGGATGGCTGCAAGGTATTTACTCGTAAAGCAGTCAATGAGCTGTGGCAACACGCTTGAAAGGGCATGAGCAGCAAACTTGGTTGAACTTACAAAATCAAGTCCTGTCAACCCCCTGGGATTCGATTGATGACAGAGATGACTGAGTTCTGTATGCATTTGATGATCATTCTCTTTCAATGTGTTCTGACCACCAAATTTTGTACGACCAAATGAGGATTGATCCAGTTGGTGTTGGAATCCAGGTGAAGTTGCCTCACCTTGTTCCTGCTGCTGCTCACTTCATATTTTTCACACAGGACCAAGCAAGCATACCCCGGCCCATGGAGGTAGAGACCCCCCTGGAGAAGGCAGTCAGCACAGTGGGGTATGGCCATGGCAGTGGCATCCTTGGAGCCCTGACCAGCAATGCACTAGCCAGCAAGCCACTTGGCAGCAACATGCACAGACTGGGCAGCAAGATGTCCATCCCCTCTGCTATTGACAGTAGTGGCCTTGTTGACATTGCAGCCATCAGGCAGCGCCCCAGCAAGCCATCAGCGTCACCATCAGGTGCTTGTGCCTTGTACACTCCATGGGTTGTCTGGTGCAATGGACTGTGCAACAAGGTTGACTTATCACTGCCTCTTGCTTGATAGGCTTTGCATGCCCTAGAGGCCAGATCAAGACGTGATCCCCGTGAAGTGAGCCTGATGAGGCCAGTGCTAGTGGCCCTTACAGCCTGATGATTTGATATGCTCGCACTGCTGTATATGCTGGGTGCCAACTAGCACAATCACTTTTGACAGGCACATTTGGCATGCCTTTTAGCTTATTGGCCATCCTACAAGGCATGCATGCCCTGCAGAAGAGATGCAGCCACAACTGTCTTGTCAGGAGGTGTGGTGTTGTGGTTTGCCTGCCTACAACAGTTTTGTGTGCTTGCAGCTGCCTCTAGCTTCAACCTGCTGTCAGTGCTAGAGGGCAAGGTGGATGCTGACCAGCAGCAGAGGCACAAAAGGCCACATGGCTTTGCTCTGTCTGGCAGCAATGACAGCTTGCACTCAGCAGGCAAGATCAAAGCTGCTGCGCCCCTCCAGGCAGCCGCTGCCTTCACCAGGTCAGATTACTCTCCTGCACTTGCTTGTTTGGTCTCACCATTAGATGCAGCCCAATCTTTTGAGCTAGACCCATACAGGACTCACAATACAAGACTGCACGCATACAAATGCATGAGGCTGACAGCTTCATGCACAGAGTCTCCATGCTGCTGGCGCTAAACTGCATCATCAGCTATCTGCTGCATGGTTTCAACAAGCAAGCCACTGTGGCACTGCTGTGACAGTCAAGCAGACTATGCGAGTCTGCCCATCTCTGACTTAACCAATTAGTATGATGGCATGGTTGTTGCAGACCAAACCTGCCAAAGCCTGACCTGCCAAGGGTCTTTGCGCGGCAGGGGCCCAGGGGTGGTGGCATGAGCAGTGGGGGTGCAGGGCCGGCAATGGTGGGTCCTGCCCACTTGTTAGCCAAGCATCAGGAGCGGGTGCAGGCAGACAGTGCTGCCAGACCCAGCTCAGCAGGTACAGCAAGAATGCATTCTATTGAGATAGGCTGAGCAATGTATCCTTGGTAGCTATTGGTTATGACTGGAGCCCCTAGCAGCAAGGCCCTGACAGGAATGTCAATACCAAAGCCAGTCAAGGCTCTTCTACTGCTGTGGTGCTGAATGTGCCTGATCCAGAACTGTCTTGCAGTGATGTTGCAGTGGCTTGTCTTGTGTGGAATGTCTGGCGTGTTTGCATGTTGCGGATGGTGTGTGAGATGACTACAGACATGAAAGATTATGAGCTGAACCTGGTGTACGGTACAGGAGATCAGAGCAAGCCAGGGTTAAGATCTGCCCTGTCATGTACAGTACAGCCTGCTGCTCCTACATCAGTGCATGCTAATGGGCAGCCCCCAGCAGCCCTAACATCAGCTCAGCCTGAACCCTCTGACATTCACTCAAGACTCCCAGCTAAGTCAGCTGTGTCAGCTTGCAAGCCTGCACATGCCAGGCCAACCCCAGATGCAGAAGTCATGTCAGCAGCAGCAGCAGCAGCAGCGACACTAGCCAGCAGCAAGGCATCTTCTCAAGACAAGAGGCAGCAGACAGCAAAGGCATACCTGAGCAAACTACAGGAGGCTCTGCCCGCTGCTGCGTATCAGCAGGTGATGAAGTGCCTGCAGCAGTACCGCAAGGACCATGACACGCTCAAGGTGACCGATGGGGTGATGGATCTGCTGCGTGCGCCAAGCAGGCGGCATCTGCTGCTAGACTTTGCCACCTTCCTCAGGAGTCAGGACAGAGATTGGTTCCTGAGATGCGTCAAGTGAGCACCAGTTTTGTGCTCAACGCATGTTGAACATGCTGTCATGCCCAGCATGCTAATCTGTGTCAGCTGCGGCTGCAATGAGATCAGGCCGTGTCTTGTCTGTGCACCCTGGCATCCTGGCCTCAATGACCTGCTCTTCCAGTTGCTAATGATCCAGACAGCAGCACTTGGCTTGCTGTTTCAGTGTCTCTGGATTGCATGCTGCTCAGGACATACAGAAGCCAGCCTTGAACTTGCAGACTGCATGTGCAGGCAGATCACCAAGGAGCCTGCAGCAGACAGTGCTACTGAGGCACAGCGTGCAGGTCATGCCAGCAGCAATGCTGCGAAGCCAAGTTTGTCCAAGCCAAGCCAGCCTGAGGGCACAAAACCGCCATTTCATCAGGCTGATATGTCAAAGAAAGGTTCTGCAGCTCCTCAAAGCCACCCTCAGCCAGGCTTGCATGCTGCTCAGCAGCTTACACCTGCAAGTGCAGACGTTTCATATCGAGCAAGTGGTCCTGCTCTGCAGTCTAGGGCTGCTCAGCAGGTCATGCAGCAGCGCCAAGCACGCCTGCAGCAGGCCACAACACCCTCACCTCATACGTTCTCAAACGTGTAGCTGCAGCAACGGTCCTTTCCGGCTGCAGAGGTGAAAATTGCATTTGTATTGCCGGCGCTGTGTTCAGTTGTCAAGGCATTATGCACTAGCCTCTGGTCATAGACACTGTATGCAGAGTTGGCATGAGCAGCTTACCTATTGATGCTTGCAATGTAGCCTTTGCAGACAACATAGTTCTGGTAGCTACAATGAGAGACGCGCACGCCATCTTGACTTGACGCTGAATCTGAATCTGAACTCCCTATTGTTGTACGGCGTCGTTACGTATTTTTACGTCGCCCCCATGTGCATGCCATAGCATGGAATGCTGCCGCGTCTTCGTTGCGCTGCGTCAGAAATTGGTTAATCTAACTTCAAGAAATTCGGCTCAGCTTGCGAGCGTGTCGCGGTCATCAGTGCTGCATCGGCATGCTCCTGCAGTCTACATTTGTTCATGCTGCTAGCTGCAAAGGTTTCAAAACTGCGGGAACAAAGCCGTTGCAATCACGCCCATGCCCACAAGCAAGACTAGCTCGTCGTCCAGCTGAGTGCTCGGCTGCTAATGTGTTGCGAGAAGCGCCTGAGGTAGGCCCCCGGCAAGTGCAATCAACACCAGCTGATCCGCACCTGCGCTAAATAGGATTGGCTAATCTCACATACGGTTGCAGGCACCGAAAGGCTTCTCGCCATTTGACAGGGTCTCTGTCCTGTCAGAGGCCTTGCCATACTTGCAACAATTTCGAAACAAGACCATTGTCATCAAGTATGGCGGAGCAGCCATGAAGGACCCCACTCTTAAGGTAGGTATATTTCAATCACGGCATCTATCCTTGCTGACTGCCTAACTTGACAGGCGTGTGCTTACCTTTGTGCAGGCCGGTGTCATCAAAGACCTTGTGCTGCTTGCATGTGTTGGTGTTCGACCTGTACTGGTGCATGGTGGGGGTCCAGAAATCAATATATGGCTCAACAAGCTTGGCATCGAGGCTGAGTTCAAAAATGGCCTTCGAGTTACAGATGGTACGTTTGCCACACTACCTGCAGAGCTCTGCTTGCAATATGCTCTTGTGTAATTGTTTACTGGAGTTGCAGCTTACTGTCTACTCATATATGACATTACGTTTGTATGGTGTGCAGAGGCCACCATGGACGTAGTAGAAATGGTGTTGGGTGGACGAGTCAACAAAGGGTTGGTCACCTTGATTCAGCAGGCAGGGGGACAAGCAGTTGGACTCTGTGGCAAAGACAGCAACATCATCCGGGCACGGCAAATGGTTGAGAAGGACATTGGCTTTGTTGGGGACATCACCAGTGTCAACAAGGACCTCATTGAGGCTCTTGTGAAGGAGCAGTATATACCAGTGGTTGCATCAGTGGCTGCAGACCCACAAACTGGTCAGGCCCTGAATGTAAATGCAGACATAGCTGCTGGCGAGGTGATAACCCCTTTTATTGCTATCCTAAATTTGCGTGCATCAAACTCACAGCAAGCTGCAATCAGTGCCAGGCAGCTTGGTCTCCAGCTGACATACGCATCCTGCACAACTCATTCTGGGGTGATGCATCATTGGCGTAGGCTGTTGGCTATGCTGTGTTGCTGACAACTACCATGTGTTGCTGACAACTACCATGTGTTACTGACAACTACCATGTGTTGCTGACAATCACCATGTGTTGATGGTGCAGATGGCAGCAGCACTGCAGGCTGAGAAGCTGATTCTCATGACAGATGTTCCAGGAGTGCTGAAGGACAAGGATGACATTGCAACCAAGTACACTGCTCTAGATATCAAATCCACCAGGCAGCTAGTTGCAGATGGTATCATTGCAGGTGGCATGATTCCCAAGTGAGTCTCCTTATCATTTGGCATCATCAAGCATGTCAGAGCTGCAGAAAATATCAACTTTGAAAGTCACCAGGCAATACATATGATGCACCATGCAACTTTCAATGTCAAGCAGTCAATTCTTTTCTTGAGCTGCCAGCCACCTAATACTTCCAACTGCTACTTATAGAAGTGAGTTTGAACCATGGGAAATCACAAACACATCTTCTGATGACAATCAGCTTTCTCTCCTAACATGTGGACATTGCAGGAGAGTTGTGTTGCTGTTGCGAGGCCCTAAAGCATGGCATGTGTTACAGGGTGGAGTGCTGTATCAGATGCTTAGCGCAAGGAGTAGCGGCCACCCATATCATTGATGGCCGGCAGCCGCACTCACTTCTCATGGAGCTGCTTACTGACACTGGAGTTGGCACCATGATAACAGGCTAGACACTGCTGCTACTATACAGAATGGCGCAACACATGAGATGCAGTCTTGTCTGTGTCAAGGTTGGCTGAACCGCAGTCATGCAGCAAATTACAGTCACAACATTTTGTACCAACAGACACTGTTTCAGACGTGCTGCGCAACCATTTCAGAATAAGTAGAAAAGCTGCTGGTAAATGACCAACTCAGCACATCTCAACGGCATCAGCTATCATTGTTTCTGACAGCACCCATGGCATTGCTTTTGAGTGTACAGGGCGTCAGGCCATTGCTCAGTGTTTATGCCATCGATTCACTGTGCGCATCCTTATGAAATTCTGCTGGCACTATATTGATTATTGGCGGAGTTGGCTTAGAAGTGTCAGGCAGTGCTTTGCCCAACACAAGGCAGCATACATAAGATAGCTGTAAGTGTAGCTGACATGAATGCAAACAGCTTTAGATTTCATGAACATGGTTCAACTATCATGCTGCCTGTGACAGACCAGCTGTCAGAATCTCAATTTAAACCAACACCCACAGCCACTCCTGCACCCTCAAGGGTGGGTCTGAAGGCAGTATGCCGCTTCACAATGCTCTTTGGTGTGTGGGGTAGCATGTTGCTATGTGTTGCCCCATCAGCCATCTGCAGCAGCATCAAAGCGCTCAAATCGTGTGAGCCAACTGTCTGATCATGCTCAGACACCCATGACCATACCCAGTGTGGGCGCTGAGCATGGGCTACACTGTTGTATGCATTTTGGCACTGACTTGTGCCTCTGGATATAGTGCAATGAGCCCACAATTACTGCGCTCATGTCAGTCAGTTGGAAATGGAAAGTGCAGGTTGAGCATATGTTGCAAGGTTTTCATGGCCAGCATTCTGCTTACTGTCAATACATGTCAGTACATGAATTGGTCTTGTGGCATCGTCAAGATCATGCAAAGTGTTCACCTGAGGGGAGAATGGGCCACAGCAGCGTTTCCTGATGGCTTTCAGCTGTTGCCACTCCAGCTGCAGGGTTGCTCTCAGGCGTTCAGCAGCTACATAGCCCCGCTTCTCAATGAACCGCTCAGCTGCTGCTTTCCACTCAGCCTAAAACCATGACAGGCTGCCTCAGTGCATGCATGACTCAGACAAAGCAAAAGCCGGCCCTCCCTTCAGTAAATCAGAAGACGTGTATCTATCAAAAGTTTCTCAAGACAACTGTATACTTTCCCTCTCAAAAAGGGACAGTATCTGCTCACATCATCAGTGGCTACAAGACTTGCCATGACAATCAGGCATCTGTTGCAGAGTCTTTCACAATTAGAGAACTTCAAAGCACAGCAGCTGCTCGATGCACACAAGTGTTAATTTCACCAAAATGCCTCACAGTGACACCAGTTGTCCAAGCGCACACTGCTTTGCAAAATTTTCATTTGAGAATGCTATAAATGGTGTGAAAGGCATATACAAGCTGTCTTTGAGTGGCAAGTGAAGCTCTCACATGGTGCTGACTGCAGGTGTCATGGGTGATATGGATTCCAGCCAGGTCCAGCTGAGCCCACATCTGCCCAGACTTCCAACTGAAAGCCAGCTTTTCATTAAGAAATGCCTCTCGGCAGTCTTGCTGCAGAGGGTCAATCTGCCTTGCTGCCTGCATACCATACAGTACCTCCAGTCTAGCTCTCCTTCTGTCCTGATTTATTGCTTCAGTTGATTCCAGACTTGCACAGCCACTGCCTGACAGTGTTCATTCCACACCAGATCAGCTGATTGTCTGCACACATGCTCAGGACCTTTGCTCAAGCATGCATGCAGTGCAGATACAGTCTTGGTTGAAGATGCTCTGTGCACTAAGTGTATCTGATCAACTCAAGGCAGCTGTCATCAATGCACCTGCCAATCAATGTTCAGCAGACCGTCTGCTGTGTACATGAGCAGCACTTGGGTGAGGGAAGCTTGTCATGAGTATGTCACCTGGAATGAGTTGCATCTCTTGCCTGGGCTGGCCATCCGCTCCCAAGCTATTCGGCGAGGGATGTCAACATAGCCCGAGTCAGCGTTGACAGCCCCACCCTCTTCATCCTCTTTGCCCAACACCTGTGCTGCCTCATCTTGCTTCACCACATGCGCAACATCCTGCCTGTCCTGTTGCCTGGCCCGCTGCTCTTCTTGCTGACTTGCCGAAAAACTCCCCCCTTGTGCCTTTGCAGGCACCTCCTTCTGACTACGCAGCTCCGCGCCCATCTTGCCCTTCAACTGACAGCACATCTGCCCACTCAAGTTGACCTGTGACTGCCTGTCCTGCAGCCCATGGTCCCTGAGTAAGAGGCTACCACTGTGCCTCAGCTGCTGCTGCTGCTGCTTGCCATGGCCAGGGCTGTGCGCAAGGGCTTGTCTGAAGGTATGAGGCCCTGCCTGCATGTGCTTGCTCATGGGAGACCATGAGGTGGAGTGCATGCCCAGGCGCTGAACCAGGTCACTACGCAGTCTTGGTGTCGTAGCCTTGCCTGGACTGTACCTGCATCAAGGCAAGCAGCCTTACACATTGTCAGATGGACACAACTCTACTGATGCAGATCAGTGGAGCATCTTGTTTTGGAGAGAAAGCAATGAAAAGTCTTCGCTCTAGGCAATCACACCAAAAGCCTCTGAATGTCGGTTGAAAACCATCTGCAGCGGCAACCCAGAATATACCATAACATAGCTAAGACCATAGCCAGCAACTGGTGTGTCACCCTGTAGAGATGCTTTTTGGAAAATGAAGCAAGAATGGATTGTAGGCACGACAGCACAGCAGGAAGATAACATTGACAGCCATCAAGAGTATGGGTGAAACAGCCATGCCTGCACATGCAAGTTCTGCCCTCAATATGCTTTGAAGGATGCAGGGCCATGACTGAATATGCACAGCACTTACACTCAGACTGACAACCTCTAGAGAGGACTGAAGCATGCGTGTGATCTTGTCATAAGCAGATGGATCATACCTAAAGTGGCCCTTGTTGGGTGATGCCTTTCTAGGGGAACGCTGAAAGGGCTTGCCTGGGGTGCGGCCCCTGTCACTCTGCTCACACTTTGCGCCCTCTGGAAGTGTGAATGATACCTGTCCAGCACACTGATGTCACTCACCACAAGACAAGCAGCGGGAGCTACAGCAAGAAGCTACACTGTGCCTATTTGCTGGAATGCACATTTGTAGTGGCCAACATGATCTTCCACTGGTGTTAGCTCAGACTGGCAATGGGATTTGAGACTTATTGTGTTGCTCCAAGGTTCAGACCCATTCATACAGGAGGAATTCCCTTTCACAACTATGCTCTGGCAAAGCTTGTGACACAGATGTTGTGCTACCAGCGGCGTCATCAATGTTGATGGGCATATTATAATTCTTGTTGAATTTTCACATTGACAATGTCATCATTTATCTCATTAAAACCTGCCTAGGTAGATTTGAAACCAGTCGTAGCCAAGCGTATGTTCTGGCTAATGAGCACAGGTGACACACAACATTACACTTTTGCAAGACAGAGTCAGGGTGTATGCTGTAGAAGATGCAGAAAATCAGGTACACTCATCAGCCCAAGTAGTAACAGAACATACTGTGATGAAGGAGCAAAAGGCGACTCACTCTTCTGCCAGCTGGCGTTGGCATAGCAGGTGAAAGCAGCGTGACCGGATCAGCGTGAGTGCCGATTCTGCCTGAGTTGCTCGCCAATCCCAGCACACCCTGCTGCCCGTCTGCACATTACGCAATTCCTGTCAGCCACTCCCCTTGGCGTTGCATCTGCTTGCTGGCTTTGCACCAGGCTGCTTCCAGATGTGGTGCAGCGGATGTGCACCGGCTGAATTGTATCACTGTTAACACGGTCGCAAGCTGAATAGAATAATGTAAACCTTCCACGCGAGCAAGACTGAGTAAGCGGTCAGTCATGGCTGTAGGCTGCACAAATGTGACTTGAACATGCATGATGATGCAAACAGCTGATGAAGCAGAAGCCTTGATGATGCTGGCAAGCTGCAACACACCTTTTTCAGCTGCAGCCTGCACACCTTGGCCCTTGTCAGCATGCTGCTCAGCACATGTGCTGCCACCTTCTTCTGAAGAACTGACATTACTGCTGGTGGCAGGCACATATGTGTCTGCAGGTGCCTGAGCTGCACCATACTCCTTGCAAGGCTCAGTTGAACAGGCATCACAGCTGACAGGCTCTTGTATACAAGCTGCAGGAGGGGCGTCTGCCTCCATGAAGCTCAAGGTTGCATGGGCACAGAGCCTCTCTGTAGTGGTCAGCTCTGTGCCACTGACAGTCGCAGGGATGGTGTCGATACCTTGAGCAGAGACCTCTGCTGGCATTGCAACTGTGCATGCTGACTGCTCAGGCATAGAGCTGCAGGGTTCACCAACATTGCAGCTGAGCACAGTGCCTTGCAGTTGGAGCTGCCCAGAAGCTTGCTGTATGCTGCCACTATGCACTGGTGAGCCAATGTGCAATGCGTGTCGCCCTGGTGTGCAACTTGTGCTTGTTGCACTGTCCACATCTGCAGGCTTTGCAGCTGTGATTGGCGACTCTAGCATCTCCTCCAGGACTGGTGATGCAGCCCTGTGCAGGAGTCCCTTCTTGGGCGTCTCAGCATGGTCTGCTGCTGTGTCAATGACAGCAGGCAGTGATGGCTGTGTTTGCCGTCCACTGAGCGCAACACCAGGAGCTGTAGCAAGGCTCCAAACTGGCTGCAGAAACTGGGTGCTGGCAAGAGCTATTGTCTGCAACAGACCTCAGACTCAGCAGCTACTCTTAGTCAGGGTTCAAGCCCACATACTTCACAGCGTGAAACAGCTTACATTCAAAACTCAAAACCAATTATACTTCAGGAAACAATGGAGTTGGGTAAAATTGCAAGGCAGCTGATACAGAGCATGTGTCATAATTCAACAATCTGGTAGCAGGAATATTCAGCTGAGATGCTGTCATAGCAGCCTGTGGTGCTGTCATGACAAGCCAAACCGAAGCTGACAGGCCCACCTTGCTCATACATAGGAGTCTGCGCCGCGCTCGTCGTAAAGGTGCAGCTATACTGGTCTGGTACAGACTGTGAGCCCTTTTGGCTTCAGGGTGTTCTGAATGGTCATCAACAGCGTCTGCTTTGCGCTTCCTTTGAAGATGCAAGGCTGGTGCCTCAGGAGAGATTGGCGGTGACTTACTGGGTATAACCTGCAACACACAAGCTGTTATAAGGGCATGAGGTCGACCGAAGACAGACATGCCGTCAGTGACACTACAGTGACACTATTGCGTCCATAGAATTGGTTGGCAATAAACAGTGCTGACCTCTGTTCTAACACTTGCTCGGCATTCTGCAGCCTGACTATGCTGCTTGAATAGCTCGGTGTCTCCTCTGACAGCTGACTGTGGCTCCTGCCTAGCCCGCAACCTGACAATCCGGCGAGGAGTTTGAGCAACGATGATCATCCCGTTCAAGGGATAACCGAAAACAGCTACGCTACGAATCAATCGGTGGCCTTGCAGCAGTTGTGGCCCGGCATCAGAGTCCGGTCCTGTTGAAACCAGCAGTGCAGTCCAATTGGCAATTATTCTGGGGAAAATATGCCTGTACGCGCAGACAGTCTGATCAGCGATGCTCGCGATGAGGCACGCAGTTTGAGTTGTTGACAACGAATGCTCAGGTGCAGTTTTGAATTTTTGCATGGCTCTGCATTGCGATGCGACTGTCAAAATCTGACTGCATGGCTTTGGACGTGCAGCTGCCAGCATTTGGCAGCGCACTGACGGCGAGGCCGCAGAATTTGTTTGCGGCATGGCTACATTGCTAGTCCGCACGATTTGTTCGCAACAGTATTGCGTGACAGGCCCTCACATGCATCTGCAGAGGTTATGCAGCCAGACAGCGCCTTTCAGATGGTCTTCCTGTCAATTGACGTGAGCACATATCAAAAAGATCTATTCTGGGTCGCAGGCAAGTTCACACAGAGCTGAGTGCTGACACCTTCTACCTGCAGGAGGGCAGCAGCAGGAAAGTTTCGCTCTTTTCAGGTGTCAGCTTCTCAAAGGGTGGATATAACCAGTCCCGGGAATTATCACGGTACAGTAAGCTGAATCATGAGCCGCACAAACGCTTAGTCACTTTGACTATAGGCGCTCTACTTTTGAGCAGCCATCTAGGTATGACATAAGCCATGAGCTGCTGCCGCAGTCAAGCACTGTCATAAGCTGCGTACAAGCAGTCAGTACCGCGATGCCTGTGGCAGAGTGCTACTGGTGGGCAGTGACCTGCTGCAAGAAGTGGTATTGTACGAAAGACCTGAAGGTCCTGTACATGTACATTCTCTGCTTGTCAGAAACAGATGCGAGCCACCAACAGGTGCAAGCCTTTTGGCTATGTCTGCATTGTTGCACCTTCAGCCTGTTGGTGCTGAAAGTTGTTTGTCACCCTATTCAATGTGCAATGACCTCAGATGCACACACTCTTGTGCCTACCTTGGGGCATGGCAGAGGCCTGACCGCTGCATCTCCATCACCTTGCTGCAAATAAGCTGATGATCATGCAGGCGTTGCAGCTGACAGAATCTCTGTGGTCACAGATGAGATCATAAACAAGATCTGTGGCCTGCAGAACTCTGATGGTGAGGCACATTGTAGCACATGTTACCAGTTGGGACTGTAACCTGACAGTTTGACTGCATGCTCCATAGCATGCTGGCAACATGTGATGTGCTTGCTTCTCCACATCAGCAAAGGTATGTATGTTGTCATGACTCTTGTCCAGGCTTGATGGCAGGTTTTGCTTGGCCCTTGACATGACATTGCAGTTTGAAAGGTGTGCAGGCTGTAGCAGAGGTTGACATGCCAAAGTTTGCCAACTTGTTTGATGCCAAGACCACATCTCTACAGAGGCTGCTAGTGCTGGAGCGCCTGCAGGATCCCGGCAATCTGGTACACACTTGACCCTTGACCTATCATCTTTTCATTTGCCTTTGTGCTTCGACACTACTGCGGCACTGCATATCATTTGAGGCGGGTTCTTCTGGCTGTACTATGAAACACCAGCGTCACAGTATGCCGTGGTTGTGGTACATCCTGCTGTATTGTTTTCCTGTTTCATCTGATCTGCTAGTTTGTGTTACATCCTGTTTAGGGTCTAGAATTCAAATATAGTCATCCATGCTGCATCGGATGCCTTTGAGTGAAGCTGATGCAGGCAATGTTGCCAGGTCCTGACCAGCTGCCCTGTGCAAGTTGTGCCCAGCAGCTTTTGTGAGATGCTGACATGCTGAGGGTGTCTCATAGGGCACATTGCTGCGCACTGCTGTAGCGCTTGGGTGGGATGCATGCTTCCTGCTGCCAGGCTGCTGTGACCCTTTCAATGACAAGGCCTTGAAAGCAGGCAGAGGGGCGGCCTTCAAGTTGCCCATTGCTGAAGGCACCTGGGACGAATTGCTGCATGTCATGCACAGGCATGACATGCAGTGTTACGGTGCTAGTCCTGAAAGAAGCGACAGAGCGGCTTTTGCTCAGCAATCTGAAGCAGAAAATGCCTTGCTTGCACGGCAGCCGTCTGATTTGCCTCAAAGCAGCACAAAAGAGGTACAAGATGAAGTTACTGGGTCAAATGCCATGTGTATTGTGCTAGGCAGTGAGGGTCAAGGGCTGAGCAAAACTGCCCTGGAGCATTCAATGCCCTTAGCCATACCCATGACAGGTCGTATGGAGTCCTTGAATGTGTCACAGGCTGGAGCTATCTTGATGTTTGCATTTTGTGGCAACTCTTCGAAGCTGTATGACCAAGTTGAAAGACCACATTGACTTGGCTACCAACATGGCAATTCTCAAGTGGTGACATAAATGCCTTTCACAGACGTCTTGCCTAAAGGTTGATGATGGTGACAAAGCACCTCGATGCTCTGTCACATCTATCATCATCCCATCTCCAAATACATGAGCAAATGAGGTCCCAAAGGAGAGGTGGTGTGTAAGCACGACACACTGCTGTGCGCATAGTGTACAAGCAAGCTATAAGGGCAAGACAATGCTGCCCATACATCAACAGATATGATTCGTTTCTACCTACAGAAGGCACTGCACAAACCAGCGAAGATGGTACATGGTAGTGATGGGTCAGGAGGCATTGCAAGGCTCAGACTCATCTTGCAAGTGACTCATGTTGGGCAGCGGCCTTTCTGGCTTCCCTATAAGCTGGATCAGTCGCCCATCTCTTGTAATCATTCCCAAGTCTGCAATGCACACAACACTTTGGTCAATGTTGTATGATACATATGTACGCGCATCCCCAGGGCAAAGATTACTGGCCATATGGTTGAGACTCCCATCATGATCGCTGAAAAGCGTAATCTTTTCTTTTGTCTTGGGGCAGATGCACATTGCATGCCAGCAGTGACTGCTGGTTGCAACCACAATCATTCAGGCAGCATCAGGCTTTGCATTCAGGGACTCAAAAAGCTGAAGTTTGACCTGTCCATGAAGCGCGGAAGCAGGCTGCCGACTAGAGCATCCATGACTGCATTGGAAGTGCCCTCTAGTGCAAATCTGGGCATGAGATGGAAAGGTTGCACCACCTCGCTCCACACATCCAGCCTGGCATCTCCCTGCACCACACCCTGTTTGTCAAAGGGACACACAATACAGAGACTGACTGCAGCCCATAAGCACATGCTTTTGGGGTCAGAGCATTACACAACTTGTCATCAGAGCCTACAGCTGAACATGTCAAGATGCATAGCGAAACCTTGCATGGGGATTGCAAGACTGGCTATAACAGCAGTGTTGAGCTCTGGCTGACAACCTTGTTGCAGTGCTCACTACATGCTGCATACCTTGCTCACTACATGCTGCATACCTTGCTCACTACATGCTGCATACCTTGCTCACTACATGCTGCATACCTTGCTCACTACATGCTGCATACAGCCAGTGCTGTGCATGAAGGCTGCTCACCTGAATGTGGCCCTTGCCATACTGCTCAGGCAATTGCGAAGCGTTGGCTCCATTGCCATTTTGCCCACTGGTCGCAGCTGAGGACCAGGTGAGCGTGGTCACAAAGGAAAGGCAGAATCTTTGGTCCAGATGCAGGTTTTCGATTAGTGGAGATCCGGACAGGCGGCAGTTCTTAGCCTGCACAGTAGCACTGAAGAGTGAGACACGAGTCTCCACCCAGCGGCACCTTTGCAATCATGCTACGCTGTACTTGCTGCGTGTGCTTTGTGCTGGCTGAAATGCCAGACGGTACAGCTGCTCATGTCATCAAATTGTGCCATGCTTTGGACCAAGCTAAGTTGCTCATTGCCACCAGATGTGCAGATGCAGAGTTTCTTTCCCAAGTGCACAGTTTCTTTCTCAAGTGATTGCACGTACCTCAATGACAACAGCGTCCTTGTTGTTTGACAGGTGCACCACAACTTCTACAAGAGGCTCTACCCAAACATTGAACAGCTGCAAGCACAATCCAATGTCAACTCTGCTTGCAGCCTCTGAAATCAGCCTGAGCCATTTGAAACGCAGACTTTGCTGATCTTGCACATCACCAATCAGAATATGCAGGCAATATAGCATATGTGCCCTCCAAAAGTGTATAAGAATGCCTACATTGACACGAGGGACTTGCAGTGCAAATCGCGTGCCACCCAGCGGCCGTATCATGGCAGGGTCAAGCTCATAGTATTGCTCAACTGGTAGTTGCATATAAGCCTCCAAAGATAGATCATTGCCAAAGTCCTGCGTAACAACAACAATTCTGGCAGATCTGTTATCAAGCTTCTGCCAGGAGCAAAATCTACCACACTGAACAGAAGTCAATCAGATTCCCTTTGTGCTGAATGCATAGACTGCAACAGAAGTGCATGCCTTGCTCACATGGCTTCTGGCACATGGCCGAGCTGCTTTCGGTCAAGGGCTATCGACGGTGTACCTGTACTGCTACTTCTGATTTTGCACTTCCTCCTATGTGAGCAGGATCTTGCAGATCCTCAACTGTAATTTGACGCTTCGAACGCAAGGCTTCATCAGCTTGAGCTGTTGATTGTGCGCAACACCTAAAGGTGCAGGGACGGTCTGAGTACCTCGGAAAGCTTCGAGACCATGATTTGTGAAGCCGTGGTCATGCTCACCAGACTCGAGGTCTTTGAGCATGTCGACGTAGCCTTTGCGTCTGCAGATGGGTAGGAGTGTGCAGGTAGCATGTTGCTACATGGATTTGCATCATGCTGCTTGAACCGTGGCTCAAGAAGTGTGCATGCGGCCTCTCAATAAGCGTAGCGGACAGGCTGTCGATTGGTCTGCAGCATCGGAACAAAGCGCACTGCCACTGCTGACTTGCAGACCTTTTCTCAATGCAACACGGATTACACTTGATCAGCGTCGTCGATTGCAAGGTGCTTGCTAACAGCTGGAATTGCGATTGAGAGGTTTGTGTGACTAATGGCACATGGCATGTGAGGCTGCCATTCCTGGGGGCATTCTCAGCCAGAAGCACTCTGCTGCAATCCTCCAGATGCAAAGCTAGCACTGAAGGCGCTTTCAGCATCAAACATGCATTCGTTTGTGCAGGCACACCGCAGCATAGCTTCAAATTTTGAAGTTTAAAACAATGAACAGCATGCGTATCAGCTCTTGGTGCAGATACCATGGTTTACATAATTTCACGCCTTAAGCAGGGATGGAGTCGCTGGGTCAGCGTCTTCCTCCTCAAAGGTCTCAAACGGTGGTGGCTCATTCAAGCTCTTCACGTACAATTGAGAGTTGCGCGCTTGATTGACCTGCATCACAAAGCACAAGCAACCTCATTTACAAGTTTAGCCTGAAAGACATAATTCCTTGTCTTGCCCACTATCCATTTACAACACAGGGCAAGAGACTACCAAAAGCTAACAGTGCAATTCTTAGCAGCAGTTACTGACCTGCTGCCGCCTTGTTTCTGGCAAAAAGGGGCTGGCATGTGCAGGGCCTGCATGCTGGAAGCCCCTCTGCTCAAACCAGTCAGCTGTGCGTGTAGTCAGCAATACCAGTCGGTCCACCCTCTGGCTCTTGGCTTCCTGCTCTGCAGCACAATACAAGCCAGGTGCATTGATACAAAAGCATACATCCTGCAATCCTGACTTGGCAGCGCACTTAGACAAGGTCAATGTCGTCTACCAAAACTCGAACATTAAGGCAGACCATTAATGACAAACCTGCAGCGGCTTTGTATGACTGCTGCCAGCACCTTGTGCAAACACCACTGACAAGCCTGATGAGTCTGCAACAGCATGACAGGGGCTAGGGGTGCAGCAGAATTGTGAGTCGTGATGCACCTAGGTAGGCCAGTAGGCTGTCGCCTCGGCCTGAGCCTCTGTAATCAGGGTGCACACAGAATGCCGCCAGCTCGCTGACCAGCTCATTGTCACAGCCAGGGCCCAGAGGCTTCACCATGGCGCACCCCAGCACCTGCCAATCAACAATGCCCACAAATTTACCATTCAGCACTAGTGGACAGATGCCACCCAAGCATTGGTCTGTCTGCATGTCATGTGCAGCATTGACCTGAACATATGCTGTGCATGGGTGCTGGCCTGCTTGCTTACCTGTTAGCTTATGCTCTGGGGTGATTTCGAAGGGGAAAGATGCAGGAGTGTGGACCAAGATACACTTATGTCTGTATCCATGCACAGCTGCAGCAGAATAATAATTTACAGGTATTCCAGCTCATCGTTCTTGCCAGGTACCTACTAGGTGTGCCTAAAACCTAGTCCTGTGAGCCAACATGCACTAACATGAGACACTAAATTGCACCCAAGGGGCGTGCGCTGACAGGGCGAGTGCCATAGATGCATTTGCGAGGCAGAAAACCTCTGCCCACTACCCGACACAGCTGCATACATTGCTTGCATATAGCATCAGGGCAGTGTCCTTCCAGTGCAGACGTGCCAGCAAGTCAAGCAATATGAACGTCACCAGTACACAAACTATCCAACAGACAGGCAACTTCAGCCTACCTTGGCGTCTCTCTCAGCCACCCGGAAGTAGCGCAGGTCAGTCAGCAGTTGATCATCGGTCCGAGGGGCCAAGACACCTCTCTCTTCAAGTGGCAGCAGCAGGCCTTGAATAGAAGCCAGGTCCTGAGGCACTGCTCCCCGTATGCCCTGCATTGCACCTCAACCATAAGCCGTGCCTCACTCTGCTGTGATTTGCAACCAAGGTCTCAACACACCACTTGGGATGCTTTCAGCCATGTTGAGCTGTTTCAGTGCTGTTCAGGCACTGCTTGGCTCAGTGACTTTTAAGGTCTCATGGCAATATGCCAACTGTCTTTGGCTCATTGACCTGCAACTCTACTGATAAGATCTACTCAATAAAGCCTGAGGTATAAAGGCTGAACTTGGCATTATAGAGGCATGCAATGCTCACAACAATTCCTATCTACACACATCACTTGAATGCCTAGTTTGGGTCTTGCCAACAGGCTGAAAGCGCAGAACTAAGTCATGTGCTGACATCACAGTGCTGACAACACGGTGTAAGACATTGCTAATGGAATGAAGCTGCAGCAGCAGCTGTATGCAGCATTACCTCGTAGAAGTCTGCTGACAGCATAGTGCCAACACCATCTCTGGAGTAGAGCTCCAGCAGCAGAGCCCCATCCATGCGGGCGTCCACCAGGTGGGCCCTCTTCACCCCCTTCTGGCAGGCTGCACAGGCTGCAATGAGGGGCAGCGGCAAGCCTGACACGTACCACTTCTCAAAGTCGATGCTGCCTGAGCCCGTGTTGGTCAGTGCCCTCTCTGTCCGCCGCATCAGCTGCCCTGCATTCAACTTACTGTTGTCACTCACAACTCAGGCATGTTTTGTCTGTGTGTCAAAAACAAATTGTGGCCCAGTAAGTGGCACGAACACATTGAGTGCCATCAATCATGACACGGTGTCAGCTACTGGCTCGTTGTATTGGCAACTTCCTGGCATGCAACCTTACATGTGCCAGACATGGCGAACTATGATGATACCAGCTAGCGTTGCTTGCCCAAGCCACCAATACCTGACTGCTGAAGAGGTGCATGTGCATCCTTGTCCTTGCTTTCCAGCAGGTTTTGCAGGAGCTGCTCAGCATCAGAGATGGGCAGCCAGTGTGGCAGGTCAAAGGGCTGCAGGCTGGGGGTGGTCATGCAGAATAGCTTGTCTGCTTGCAAGTCAATGGCAGCTTGTGTGGCCACACTGTAGCAGTCGCAGTTCAACACCTCTCCTGCAGCACTGTAGGCCAGGTTGCCTAGCAGCACTATGTGGCCACCATTCAGCTGCTTTCTGATGGCATCTGCTTGTACAAACCGCACCTGCACACACAGGTTGTGACAGCTTACATAAAGTGCTGAAGGTATACTGACAGGGGGTGACCAGCTCAGTGCCTGCATCACAAGATCATGCACACAGCCTTTTGGTAAGACAGCTTTTCAGAAACAACAGGCATTCAATGCTGCCAGAATTGAAAAGCAGCACATGACTGGCTGATTGCAGTCCACACTGAACAAGAGATGCTGGAAGGGCATGAGCAACAGATGGCAGTGAGAGCTTACAGTGCCAGTGGAGCCAAAGTCAACGCCGCCAATGACACCCTTGCGCTTGCCCGCGACATAGTTACCAGTGACGGTCTGCAGAGCAGGGCCATAGTGCATCTGCTCAGAGCTACGAGCATGCCTGCGTATCATCTGCAAGGACGGCCCCTGCAAACATTTGTGGCTTTGTCAGATTCAAAGGAACAATGTCCTCATATATGAGCTGTTAATGGAGTTGCAGTCTGCATTGCTACAGCTACTTAAAATGATCAGAATCTAAGACATGAGAGATGTATAGGGTTTCCTGTTGTGGCAGAGCTAGTTGTTGCATCTGGAAGAGCCACACTGAGATGCATGGGTGCACTGTGAGGCACGAGGCTGTTTCTTGTTGTGTTAGGCAACACAAAGTTTTTGGTGATGGGTGTAGGGTTGTTCACCTTTGACAACTGGGCTTCCACCGCCATCCTGCTAGCTCCTGCAGCTTGCACTGCGGTCTGCATTGCGACTGAGTCTGTAATACGGTATCCTGCTGCATACTGGGGAGCCTCTCCTTGCTTCTCAAGCAACTCATCAATCTGCTGTCTGGCACCAATGATAAGAACAATGCGCACGCCCAAGCCTGTGTGACATGGTAGCATATGCTGAACAATGTGACTTTGACCCCAGCCACAGGACTATAAACGAACTTACTGTGCAGCAAAGCAATATCCTCCACGACCGTGGCCAACACCTCGTCCTCGATCACCACCTGCAAAGCGTACAATTTGGCTGTGCATCAGACCCTATGGTGTCATAAGGGATCTTCAGTTGATTGCAACAGAGGAGCACTCTGTGGGTAACCGACCTCTCCAGGAATGACAATAACAAAGGTCTTGTCTCTGTGTCCTTCGATGTAGGGGGAGGCTTGTCGAAAGAAGTGTACGAATTTTCGGAAATCTTTCTTGCGCAAGCTTCCAGGCCCTTTTCTTAAGGCATTTGTGCTGGTGTCAGAACCATCCGAGCTGCTGCCACTGCTGCCAGTGGATGTGAGATGATGCCGTGCAGCACAGGCAATCCGCTTGTACTGGTGTCCGGGGCAGCGAGCAGGTGGCCTATGCAGCGCGGGGCAACGGAGGGTTGCAACTTTTGACGTGTTCAGGTGCAAAGAACCTGTCATAAGCAGCAGTCTGTATGGCGCGGCCAGCAGTAGGTGACAATACGCAATTCGATTGCATTCGTCAAGCGCCGACGGCACTCTCTTGAGCATAGGTAACAGAGCCGGTCAAGTATGGGTCAAGCGGCCGAGAGGAATCTGGATTCAACCAGGCTGGAAGTTGACTAGGAAGCTTAGCATAATTGCCCTTCTTTGCACTACATCTTCTGCTGCTCCTGATCCGCAATGTCGATTTGTGCATACAGGTGCGAGTGGACATATGAACATCAGCTCCGCGACGCTCTCACCTGGACCACACATCATACTGTGCATTCAAAAGCAAGTGCAGGGTTGATTGCCTTTGCAATACAGCCCGAAGAGTTGTCTGCACGATTGCCCGACGAAACCAAGCGCTGTGCTCAGCCGCAGGAACAATTTTGAGCATTTGCATGATGCCCAAGCTTGCTCATGAGGCTCATGACATGAGCTGCTTTGACTCCATGCTCAGCATGTCATGACTCATGAGTCAATTCATGTACACACAGCAGCAACATAGCCTTGGACGATCGCGGCGACCAATGGCTGCAGTACGAATGCAAAAGAATTTTATAACACAGCATTTCACGTTGCTTGCTGCATTTATGACGATCTAGCCGATGCACGTAACGAGTTGCATGCCACTCAGTCTTGCATCGTTCTGTTCCGTCTTGTTCGGCCTTTTTGCCGTATTGCACCTCTGACTGCTCAACTCAGGTCACAACATAGATTTACTTCTACTTTTGGGTTTCCCCCCCTCTGGCGCCATCTAATTTGTCCAAGCCATTCCGGGTTCCTTTAGTTGCTTTGGAACATGGCACCCGTCTGCCAGGGTGATGAGTCTTTTGGGCAGCACGTGGAACTCCTGCTTCAGTCTCGAGTGAACGCAGAGGTAAGAAGCCTTGCATTGCAGGCACCCTGAAAGCATGGTGTTCATGCTTGCGCTGACTGCACAGGTTGGTATGCTTATTGGAAGGCCCGGCAATAGAGACACATTCTTGCTGTTACTGCCTACACCTCACGAGGTATGTAAACGTTTCATGTCTGGGGTGCTTTAGGAACCTAGTTAGCTGCTCTGTCACAGTTGTTCAATATGATATAGGGCAATACAGCTCCTGTAGAACTGCAAAGTGTCACAGACTCATCTAGCAAGAAGAACAAGAAAACACAACCAGATCCACAGGTGCAGCTGGCTGTGGACAGCATCACAGAGCATGCCGCGCAAGTGGCTGCCATGCTGCCAGGAGGTTGCCAATCTAGCTACATAGCTGTTACATTCATCTCTGCCTGGTTTACCCCTGTCCATACCATTCCAATGCCATCACTGCACTGCTTGTGCATCCCAAGCCGGTGTGCAGAAAACACAGCACATCAGGAGACGTCATCCTTTGTCCTGCCTGCTGCAGGCCTTTCCGCCATGGGCCTGTACCTGTATGGCCCTGAGGCCGCATTTGCCAATGCCACAAGTAAGCTGTGCAAGGTGCTGGATGGCATGGTGGCAGCCTCCAGCACACATGCAGAAAAGCTGCTGTTCATTTCATCCCAAAGCAGAAAGTTCCTGTGCAAGCATCATGCTGCTGGCACACCCAGCTCTGCCACCCTTCCAGTCTGTGAGTTCAAGCTGGTGCCAAGCCTGTCTAGCTTCAGCATCATGACCTGCAGGTGCACCTCACAAATGTGTGCCTGTTGTGCTGTGCTGCCTGTGCAGCACGAAGATTGCAATCTACTGGACAACAAACACAAGACCAGCTGTCCTATTGCATGATCAACAAATGTAGCTACATATGTACAAGGCTGACGCGAACCCAGATCTTCATCAAGCTCGACAAATACACAATGGTTTGCACATGGCTCGTGGCTCCTTTCTCTATGCTGCCTTATATGCCAATCACCTCTCATTGCTTGCGTTAGAAGTCAGTTCTGTCTTGTGCTACTGTAGACACGCTGTCAGCATGACACTGCCAATCCTGGACAACATGCAAGCACTCTCCACCCATGTTGAAGCACTCATAGCAGCGGAGTGTCAGCGCATAAACAACAGCATAGGCAGCACACAAGGCAGCATGGCCAGCAGCTCTACAACAGTAGGGGACCTGCAGCAGCCGTTACAGGTTGAGCTATTGTGTCCACCATGCTGCTGTGACACAACCGAAGCAGCTGATGTCAAAGAAGCGTCTGTCAGCGGTCGTGTGGTACTTGAGGGGGTGCTGCATGGCAGAGCCATGGTGCATAAGAAAGACACGCTGTCTACAGCTGTGGACTTGCTCAAGGTACGTATCTGCCCCAGGACCATTTTGCAGCCTGCTGACATGCACAAGTCGACTGACACCCTATACACTACATGTAGCTAAGGTCCGCACTCTGGTCTGGAGTGTAGTTTTGATTGTGACTCAATTACATGCTTGATGTCATCCTGATTGTGAAGAAGTATGCCACTGTCACATGTCTGCATGCAGCATACAGCATGGCAGATGTTGCTATGTGTCATCATTCCGCGTATTGCAAGTGCAATGCCATGCAGCTGGCTGGAAGCTAAAATTACCCTCAACGCCAATTATCATCACTGTTAAGTGTTTGGTCAGGCTGATTTGGTATCCAGCTTGCAAGCAAGGCTAGACATTCTCATGGCAGAAGCTGACGAGATTTCGGAAAGCAATGAGGCTAGTGGTGCAAGGCATGCCATCCTCACACCCACTTCAGAGTCCAGCACCTACATCACCCTGCGCCTACCTACTCGTGTCTTCTTCCCAGTGCAGGTATTGGACCCCTTCTGTAGTATACAACATGATGCAAGATGGCTGGAGATAGTCATGGACACTGGTCCATTGCTGTCAGTTGGGCTAGCTTGCTCCTTCATCAGCATCAATTGTGTCAAGTCCAAGCAGGCAAAACAATTAATGCTTGTTTTTTGTGCTTTTCGTAGGCTCTGCTGTCATCCTTGTTCCTTGTCAGCCTGCTTGTGTCTGCTGGAGTGTCAGCGCATTGTAGGCAAAGTGTCGGTGGCATGCTTGCAGGACACCCTGAGCTTTTGTGATTACCTAGCTTCTGGCGAAAGCATGGCAGATGCAACCTGTAGGCTGCAGCCTCTATTGAGAAAACAGGCGGACTTGAGTCAGGTCAGCTTGCGCTCTGTGAGTCTTGAAACGGCTCACATCAAGTGTACACTGCATGTGTCTTGCTTCAAACACTTATCTCAAAAATACCATGCGCCTCTGCCACTGACGTCATGACAAACAAATTGGGCATTGAGAGCGCAATTCTGCGTACAATATGTTGTAATTTTCGATTGACTGCTCGCCTGCTACATACCAGTGCTGCTGTTGTGTTTTTGGATGCATATGCAAGCGCACATCACATGGAAATTGTAAACAGGGTGGTCCTGCAGACTTTGTTTAGTATTGCTGATTGTTATCACATTTGTGTGTTGACACAATGTATATATGAAAGCTGTTCTGCTGCAGATGCAAACCCCTGAGGGTACAGGAGAGGTGGAGCACAGCACCAAGCAAATGCAATCATGGACTGCATGCCCACTTCCACGCAAGACTCAGCCCTGGTCGCCTTGCAACCTAACCACCACTGTTCTGTCATCAGCAGTAGTTGCACTTTCCGCAGCAGCAATCGCCTTTTATTCTCAGTCGTAGCACCTATGGCTATGCCTTTCAGTTTTGTTCTGGAAATGTAACCTGTGGCTGTGCAAACTGCAAACTTGTGGCGCAGTATGTGCTTTCATGATAAATGCAAGCATCAAGACCTGATTGATGGTGACACAATACCCATATTTACAAGTGGTTTGGGTTGATGTGATCACTGATCCATAAATGTATCACAGCGTCAACATGTCAGAATGACACTCAAACTCAATGGAGCGTGAGCAGGTCCTGACTAGGCACAAAGTGAGCTGTACAGGACGTCATCAATGCCACTGAAGCATGTCTAGTGCAACCAACCAAGAAGTTGCATAGCTGTATATATTCTGTACCATGTTTACCTACAGAGAAGAGGGACTGTCAAGACTGAGTCAGCTGGATGCCTTGTCAACAATTCACTCTTTTAGCGTGGTCCAGATCATCCTCATGTATGTCAGCTACAAAGTGTCAACAGATATTATGTCAGCAGTGAATTCATGCTTGTCATGTTTAATCCAATACATCTAGCCTGATGTGCTGGCTCCATCGGTGCTGGTTGTTGCCGGGGTGGACTTGCTGCCTGAGCCAGTTGCAGCAGAGCCAGAAGAGCTTGATGGGGTGGACTTGCCTACACATGCAAGCCAACAAAGGTCAGCAAGGTGATGCAGAGTGGGTTGTGGTATAGGCACCATCTTCCGATGTCAGCAGGAGTCACACAAAGTCAGACTTCCAAACGACCCAGCGTCCAAAGGCAAACGGAGAGTTCACAGCAATTGCAGCAACTGTGCTAGATGGTCTGAACAAATGAAATACATTGCAGCACATGTTCATGACTTGAAACTTACTTCCTGATGCAGCTGCTGCAGCAGCAGCAGCAGCAGATGGGTCGCTTGAGCCCTTGCCGGATGCAGCAGCAGCAGCGGCAGCTGCTGCAGAGTCTCCACCAGAGGCAGCAGCAGCAGCTGCTGCAGCAGAACCATGGCCAGCAGCAGCTGCAGCGCCGGCAGCAGCAGAGCCCTTGTCACCTGAGGAAGCAGCAGCCGCAGCAGCTGCTGCACTGTTGCCTGCAGCGGCGGCGGCAGCAGCAGCTGAGCTGTCGCCAGAAGAAGAGGCAGCAGCAGCTGCAGCTGCAGCTGCACTGGATGCTGAGGAGGCAGCGGCAGCAGCAGCAGCAGCGCCTGAGGTGCCTGCACAAGAGAAGATAAAGTTAATGCTGGCACTTACATGAAAATTGCTGTACAGGATTTCAGGCCATTGCTAGGTTGCTTCACCAGGACAACAGCAGACTGTCAACCGTGCACAAAGCCAGTTTGGTGTCTTTCATGCAACAGCCCAAATTTCACATCCTATGAGAGGTATGACAGACAGCCTGTGGTGCATACGTACAAACTGTCATCACCAGCAAGGTTGTTCAGGGTCTGCTTACCTGTGGCAGCAGCGGCAGCAGCAGCAGCAGATGAAGCTTTGCCAGCAGCAGCTGCAGCAGCAGCAGCAGATGAGCCTCCTGAGCCAGAGGCAGCAGCAGCGGCAGCAGCAGATGAAGATCCTCCCTTGCCAGAGCTGGATGCAGCAGCAGCTGCAGCAGCGGCGGCACTGGAGCCTGCAGATGCAGCGGCGGCAGCAGCAGATGCGCTGTCACCAGAAGCAGCGGCAGCAGCAGCAGCTGAGGCGCTCTTGCCGGCAGCAGCGGCGGCAGCAGCAGCTGCACTGTCGCCTGAAGCAGATGCCGCAGCAGCAGCGGATGCAGCGCCGGAAGCAGCAGCAGCAGCTGCAGATGAGTCGCCACCTGCATTTGCAATATACTCTGTCAGTCATCTGCAGCTTGACATAAGCATAGACCATGATGCAATGTGGTGCATATGATCCAGAGTTCTGGCAACACAAGCCACACATGCACAATTAATTTTGTGTGCTGAAGAAGAGTTTACTGAACACAGGTTACTGGGCACTGCAATCACCCAGACCTGAGTTACTCTGCACTGATTTCTGCAAGAAAGGAGTACCTGTGGCAGCAGAAGCGGCAGCAGCAGCTGCTGAACCGGCAGCAACAGCAGCAGCAGCAGCAGATGAGCTTCCGTCCCAGCTGTCACTAGAGGAAGCAGCAGCAGCAGCAGCAGCTGCACTGTCTCCAGCAGCAGCGGCGGCAGCAGCAGCAGAGCTTGAGTCACCAGAAGCAGCAGCAGCGGCAGCAGCAGCAGTGTTGCCAGCTGCAGCAGCAGCAGCGACGGCTACTGCAGAGTCACCAGATGAAGCAGCGGCAGCAGCTGCAGATGCAGCGCCACCAGATGCTGCAGCTGCAGCAGCAGCAGCTGAGGCAGAGCCATCCTTTCCTGCATCACAAGCACTTGTTGTTTATCTATCCAAAGTCAGTTTGCTTCCATACAATACGGCCTGTCTTGAGTGGCTACATGGAGTCGATGCATGGTACGTGAAGTAATGACCAATTGTGAGGCATGCACGGGCAGTGACTTGCCTGTTGAGGAGGCTGCGGCAGCGGCGGCTGCAGCAGCGTTGCCTGCTGCGGTTGCAGCAGCTGCTGCAGCTGAGCTTGCAAGGAGCTGCCTGCCTGGCTGCCCTGCGCAGACAAACAAGGTTGACGTCGCCGCCGCCATCTGAGCACAGGGCACAACCTGGCCGAGCATGCAGACAACCACATGGGAGGCACCGCAGGTCGTGAACGTTGCGCAATTCAGAAAGCAGCTCGCATATGAACGCAAGCGCCAGGGAGTAAAGACATCAAGCAGAAGTTTGAGATGAAGTCGTAGAAGGGTGATATACCTTGTGACAGCACGCGCGCATTGAGAGCCGTCAACTGAAGGAGACACAACAACAGAGCGACAGCATGTTGGCTCTTCATGATAGCTAAAACTCTGAGTGCCTGCAGTTCACATACAAGCTTCAGCAAACAGCCGGCGTGCTTGAATCTGCTCTCAACCACAAAAGGAGCCACGAAGACGCCCACCTTTTTAAACTGCGCTTGCAGCCTGCGGCGCCTGGGATGCGAGCGCTGAGACAAACACGGCAGGAGCAAGCAAACGGTGCAAGCAGCTGGGACGTTTGTACAAGTACACACAGGCAAGCACTGAAGGTGGGGGGACTGAACGTAAGGACTGACAAGAAGCTTATCTGTCTATGTGCAAACCCAACGGTTGGCGGTTCCCGTATGTACGACCAATGACCACCAGTAGCCTGATATTTGGAGTTGTGGCCACCGCTACGTGGCGTCTGCTATCGTACTGCCTCTTCCGATGATCATGAGCAACGTGTTGGAGCCAGACTTTGCTGGCGCACGTGACGCAATTCACCGGCACTGAGTTGAGCATTGCGTAAGTAATGGAAGCACCCTGCAGGTCGCTCCGCCATGTGTCAACACCAGTGGTCTGAGCGAGACACGCCTTGATGGCCGCTGCCTCACGTGTAGGGAAATTTTGCCATGACTGACGGGCCAGATGGCGTACAGGAGTCTTCGTCATGGTGTTCTTACCTGACTTTCCTTGCCAGTAACATCATGTAAAATGTCGTTGCCGTGAGTCACAGACTGCCAAACTTGTGAAGATCTTTGAACATGTGCAGGCACTGAGAGCTGATGGCGAAGCTGAACTCAATGCACATTCGTGGCCTTAAGCTGCTTCTCAAGCCTCTGATTATAATGATTAATCAAAATATTTGTAAGTGGGGCCAGGATCCTCCAGACAGGCAGATTTCTTAGTGGAGAGAGGCAGATTGTGTTGTCTTCATTTTGTAATGCAAATAGCGTGATTACTCGTCACGACTCATCTAGGTCTTACTCACAAATACAAGGTCAATTGCATGTGTGATGTAGTGATATTGATGGCGCTGAGAAGTGCATTTATGTCACGAACTTTTGCTAGTCCAAGTGAGCAGCATGCCGTGTGCAGGTGGTTCTGATGCTGGTGTTTTGCCTGGTAATACAACAGCGTACTGTGACACATGGTGAGGACAAATGCACGATGACTCCTGTCCCGCCAGCAAGTACTCTTCATACAGTCATTGCAGCTGTCATCAGACTGCTTTTGCCATACGCCACTTCAAACACCACAATTGTCGCCCATTGCACTCTTGGTTCCGCACACCTTAAACATTGTATCACAAAAAGAGATTGGATCTTGTGGCGCTATGCGCAGAACTGCATGACCAGGCCGTGAAGACCCAGTACTGTAGCACTAGTGGCTTCAGCCACTGTCGGGCCCTCAGCTCTTAGCTCTCAGCATGAAGCCCTGGGAGGGGAAGCTGCAACAGGTCCCAGACTAGCTGTAGAGTGCCTTGCAACTGTAAGACAGAGCACATGCTGGAATCTGTTTGAGATTATGCTTTGACATGCAGTCATTGTGATCTTGAAGCAGATCATGCACGGCCAGAAGATTGTGTCCCGTTCATCTGTGACCCTGTCCAATTTGGGCATCTCAACATTATAACAAACATCAGAGTGATGAAGACAATGCTGCAGTTCATTCAGCTGCATGTCTGCAGCAGGTTGCATGCATCACGACCGAGAAAGGCTTGATAGTTTGAGGCAGCTTAGTTCCTGACATACGTGGTGTGCTTAGATCCCACTGATGTGGCTGTGCAAAGTTGTACACCAGGTGCAATCAGTGCCAAGCTGGAAGCCCAGACAGCAACCTACTAACCTTCTTGCCATTGCTAGCGCATAAGCACGCCCACTTCCACACAGCATGTCCAACACCAGCTACGGCATCAACTCTTGTGTGGCCTGCAATGCGGCTGCAGCAGATAGAGAGTATGGCATTGCTGAGCTTTCAGCCCTGCTGGTCAAGGTCTCACTGAAAGGCTGAAATCTTCTGTGACGCTGGAACTGCGCCTCAGTCCTCAGCAAATAACTCAGTTGGTTTTACTGAGGACTGTCATTTCCAACAGGAACATGCTGAGGACACCACGGCAGTGCTGTGGGGACATATTTGTGTAGAAATCGTTTGTGCTGGCAGAAGTTGACTGTCTCAGAACAGTGTCATATATATACATATACATATACATATACATATACATATACATATACATATACATATACATATACATATACATATACATATACATATACATATACATATACATATACATATACATATACATATACACATATATATATGTATATGTATATGTATATATATATTGTCCACCTCTTTTGCTCAAGCTCTTGCAAATGCTTTTGCACCTGTGGGCTACGTCCATTATTCACGCTGTATTGAGCACCGCAGCTGGTCTTGCATTCAAGCTAGCCATTGCAGGATCAGCTGCATTTGCTGTTGCAATTCTGGCTAACACATGATGCAGTGTGCATGTCATAGCAGATAGCACAAGTTTTGCAGCTGAAGCTTGCCCTTGAGGAGAGCCCTTGCAGCTATAGCATGTCTGCTCTGCACAACAGTTGGTACCTGTGCAGGCACTTGAGCATCAGCGCCTGTCATCCATGTGCTTCAGGACACAGCAAGAGGTGTTGTTTGCCAATTTCTTGCTCCTCAAGCCAGTCTAGTCACTGAACAAGGCACTGGCAAAAGCAACAATGCTGACAAGGCAATCAAAATACCATGTCCAAAAATGCCTTCCTAGTCTGATGGTTGACAAGCAGATGCTGTCAAGGATGAGCACTGATGCTTTGTTCTTGAGTTCCCACTGGGCCATTTGCCATTGGCCAGTGGCCATTGGCCATTGGCCATGGGCCAGACTAGCCAAAATCTGCCTTTCATTCCTCTGCAGTTTTCCCTTCTTGCAGGATCAAGCTTGTTGTGCTCAGGTCTTGCAGCAGCTTTGTCTTGCTGACTCTAGCAGTGCCCGCATTGTGAAGTACATGTATATGCTGTTTGCTTTCAGCTCTCTTTCACATTTCAAGAACTGCTGAAGCTGGTGTTTAGCGCTTGTGCAATTAGACCTCCTGTAAGATGCATGACTGACATGACTAAGACCATTGCTGGAACATGCAGACAGATGAGCCTGGAGGATCAATCGTCATATCAGGTGCAAACTTGACACACTCTATTTGCCAAGACCTCAGTAGCTGCCTTCTATGACCTGATGCTCTTGTTTTGTTTTGCTGTCCAACAGTTCATAATGAAGCGTGTCAGCTCCAGTGGCTGTGGTGTGCGAAGACCAACCACCACCCTGGGTGCAATGCGCACCATACATCAGATCTGGCTATGCAAGACAGCACTTGGCGAGGTGTAATTCATGTTACATGGGGCACTCATTGGAGTGATGCAAGACCAGCAAATATGATAGAGTGCAGATGCATGCTCTGTTATTAAGTCCATATATACCATGGTGCGCAAGCTCCTGAGGTGGCATCACAGCCATTCAGACTTGCTGCATATATAGACGATGGGCCGCATGCTACATGCAGGAATTGTGCAGAAGTTGAGTTACCAAGTGTGTACAACTGCATTGGAATGCAGTGTTGGATGTGGCTACTCGCTAATTGAAGTAGGCTGTTTTGTCCCTTGTGACATTCTAGTTGTACTACCTAAAGTTAAGGCCCAAAATCAGCCACTAAGTGTGTTTGGTGCTTTGCCTTGAAGCGTTTGAGCAAGCATTGACTACATGTTGCAACAACATTAAGTATTTGCAACATGGCTCAGGCCATTATTGTATATATTGCTGCATTGGTGTCTCAATCAACAAATGTCCTTGCAATACATAGCTTTCAGAAGTTGTCGCTCGCAGCTTAAGACCAATCATGTTTGCTTCTTCATGATACATTCTTCATGTGAATACATGATGTATGGAGATGCACAGCAGTCAAGACAGGTATTTTCCCCACAGCGTCAAGGCAGCAACTGTATACTAAGTGATGAGCAAAGAATCTTCGTCTGATAAAGCTGAAACAAGCAGCTAAGACTCAGCTATTAGTGTACACAGCTCTCTGAATTTTTCATCAAAAGTGGTGTCTAGCAAGGCAGCCCTTTTTCATGTGCTTCATGGTATTTAAAAAAGCAGCATGTTGGTTGCTCATTTGGCTGGCAAAGCTTGGGCGACCTTATTTCAGCTTCATCCTGAAGAGGCAGCTGCAGCTGCAGCAGCGCTAGCGTACTTGGATGCTGATGAAGCAGCAGCAGCTGCTGCAGCAGCATCTCCTGAAGATGCTGCAGCTGCTGCAGCAGCAGCAGCCTGACCAGACGAAGCAGCAGCAGCAGCCGCAGCAGAACTGCCCGAAGCTGATGCAGCAGCTGCAGCAGCAGAAGCAGCTTTGCCTGCGGCAGCAGCAGCGGCTGCTGCAGCAGATGAGGAGTCTTCATGACCATGGCCATGGCCACCTGTAGACAAACATGTGAAGGTGTCAGTGAAGACAGTGATGCATCCTGTGTACTGCATGTATGCTTGTTATATTATAAGCTTGTTAGCGGTTTTTCTACAAGTCTGAACACAAGCGGTCCAGTGGTAAGCCAGCATATACATGAAGTGCTGCTGCATTTTGCCAGCAAGCTGACTTGCCATTGTGACTTTGGTTCCTTGATCTTAAGGCCTCCTAGGACCTTGTCAGTAACTTTGACAAAAGACGCAAGGCTGTACCTGATGATCCTGACGATCCTGAAGCTGATCCTGACGAGTCAGAGTCGGAGTCGGAGGAAGAACTGGATGCAGCAGCGGATGATGCTGTAGACGCAGCGGCAGCAGCAGCGGCAGCAGCACTGTTGGCACCGTCAGCAGCGGCAGCAGCCGCAGACGCGTCCAAAAGATGCCGTTGGTTGGACAGGTCTGCAACACAACACACCTATCGGTCTGCGGACGGTGTCCCACACAGCAGCGACACGGGTCGAGCTGCCATCGCTGCTGTCGGTGATGTTGCATTGCACACACAAAGACCAGCGGACTTACCTCCATTGATTTCTCTGGCATCGTAGACCTGTACCAGTGTCAGGGCCACCGCCAGCAAGCATACGAACGTAGAAGCCTTCATTACTCTGCAACAATCTACAAAGTTTGAGGCAGTGTGTCCTCTTGACGACACACGAGAATGAATAGAAGTGCTGCTCGCGATTTTTAGCTCACCTGAGAGTCTGCGCGACGTTGACAAAGTGACAAACTCAAGTGGCTTCACAGACAGCAGGAGAATCAGACCGGTTGATGCTTGCTTTGTGTACAGATATGTCTTAATAATATATGAGTGCAGGCTTTTGCCAGCGCCATGTAGATCTACCACGCCCTGCCACGTTGCGCCTCAGCACAGCTACAAATAGCTTGAGCGAGCTCAGCTGTCGAGATCCCCTGACAGCTGGTCTAAATCAACTCTATCTCGGACTGATCCTGTGATAGCACGTGTCATTTGACACAGGCACGCACGGATTGACTCGCACAGTCAGGCTTTTGCACGTTTGGAGCTGGTGCAGTCACCAGCTGGAGCAAGCACATGACCAGCTGCAATGGCCATAACGGTCCATGTGCGCAAGGCATTCAGCAACAGAGCATCTGCCTTTCGAACAAACAAGAGAGGCCAGACGGACCGCAGCACGCCTGCCATATGTATCAGCCAGCGCAACAGCTATCGGACAGCTATTGGGACAATATTAAAATGGTCATGTAACAAGAGAATAGTCATGAACACAACTGGACTCAAGATGACTCATGATTGCAGCTGCTCATCAGCTAAAACACCAACAAGGTCACCAGACATGCATCCTTGAGCCTGCGCACTATCAGCATCACTGTAAAGACTTGACCAAACTCTCAAGACATGCAACATCCCTCAGCTTGACATGACACATGGCTGGCATGCTACACACAAGTCAATTGCATAGAGGGCCTAAAATTGTCCATATCCTCCTTGCTGACCACCATATGCTGGTGCCCCACCAAAAGAACCTCCATTACCAAATCCACCAGCACCGCCATATGCTGGTGCACCACCAAAGCCTGGATCTCCAGCCACAGGTGGAGCAGGGAGAGCAAGGGGCATCAAGTTCAGGTATGCATTGCTTTGCGCCTGCTGCTCCTTCTGTTTGCTTTCTGATTCCTACACAGCCAACACTATGTTTCAACATCAGGAGATTCCTTGATTGTCCAGATCCACATTGATATACTGACGCCATCACAGAGCTACAAGGCATGCAAACACAGCATGGCTAAGCAAAAGAGGCATGTGGGCTCGGCAGGCCAGCTGGTTTAAGTTGCAGCAGCAAGACTGTCGGCAAATTTTATTGCTCTGCGCATAAATTTACACACACTCACCTTGTGTGCCTCCATGTTGTCCTTGCGGTCAGACATGAGGGTGTCGACCTTGCCAACATAGTCCTTCATGAACTGGATCATGAAAGGCATCGCCAGGTCCATCAGGCCATTCTGCCATGCAACCTGCACACAGAAAGCTGTCAGAGCAACGCAACAGGCTTTTCGTCCAGCAGCATAGCATTCTAGACCATGACTGTCTGTAAGCCTCACATACACAGGTCATGGCCCCACATACACAGGTCATGGATGTGCCAACAATAACAGGAAGGAGGGCCAAATGTAGCAGCAGACCACAATGTCGACCGTGAGTGTCAAATTACCTCCATTGCCACATCTGGCTTGATGAGGTCATAGCATGTGTACAGCGACGCAGCAAAGCATTCCCGCTCGTTGTTGTCCACAAAGTAATGTAGCAGCTCTTCTGCAATCTCTGCGTCTGCACTCTGTGCAGCAGTCTCCATTGCGTCCTGTGTGTACATAGCAACACATGAGCATGACATGAGTGTGACTGTCTGAAAGGGAACAGACAATGACTACAATGCACTGTAGCATTTCACAGCTTGCCATGCACTTCCCCTCTGTGGATCTATGCACGTGTAGTTTGTTGCTTGCTTATACAGCTATGCTGCAGGGTCACTGGAGCAGGACACAGCATCTGCCAGGGTTTCAGTTGTACCTTGTACAGCTTGTCCTGCTTGGCCAGGGCAACAGCTTTGCGCCATCGCAGTGCCTTCTTGTAGATGAATGCACTGATACGCCTGAACTCCATGAGCTCGTGCTTCTCCAGCTGTGCTGCCAGGCTCAGCTGGTCAAAGTTGTCATATGTGGTGATGCTATCCCGTAGACCCTGCACATCAACATCCATGAGCACTGCTGCCGGCCATTGACATGTGTGCAAGCTGGCACATGAGCAAGGCAAGCTGATGCAACATCATGACATGATCATTGATCTGAGCCATGCAGAAGGCAACAGCGCATATTTAGAAGTACAGTCGCATTACTTGCAAAACAAAACTTTTGGCTGAAAGCTCTTCTCTGACACCATGCATGTTGCATACAATGGTCTCTGACACAATGTAGTCAGGCGCGACGGCAGAGACGCTTACCTTAAAGTCCTCCTCCTCAATGAGCAGCTCGTTAACAGCATCGTTGACAGCTGCCAGGTTGCCCTTCTGGACGGCTATGAGGTAGTCCTTGACCAGTGGCAGGTGGTCAGCCTTCCGCAGGATGGAGACCACGCGTGAGTGGTCAATGCGAGCCTCCAACACCTGCAACGAAACAACAATGATTGCTCCAGACCGTCCGGCTTGCAGTAGAGCGCTATGTAGCCTGCAGCTACTGATGAGTTGTCGGCAATAAGCAAAGCGCACATGGCAGGCATGCTGGATAAATTGGGTGCTCAGGCCTGCTGAACATGCTGAACAGTCTAGGATCACAACATGCAAGCAACCACTGCACAGTCTCATTGCAACCTATCATTTTGTGAGAACCAGAGATCACTGGTCTCTGCTAGAAGAATGCAGCATATGCTGGGGCAGCGGGCCTACCATACTCATAAAATGATAGGATGCAACGAGATTGTGCAGTTGTTGCTTGTAAGTTGTTACAGGGGTGTAGGATTACATCCCACCAGTCAACATCAGGCAGCATGGGATGGCCAAATGCAGCAGAGATGGCACAGAAGGGCTCACCTTGAGAAGGTCATTGAGCAGGTCTGGGTGCTCCTCCAAGTAGAAGCTGATGGCCTTGTAGTACACCTCCACACTGCTGACCTTGACAGCCACATCCTTGAACAGGACATGCTCCCAAGCCACAGGGCTGTGGTTCATCATTACCATGGCTGCATTGTCATACTCATCATACTGTACGTACAGGAAGACCAGCTCCTTCCAGTGGTGGAACTCCTCACACACACGGATCAGGCGCGGGATGTTGATGCGTGTGCTGAACAGCTTCAGGTGCTCCATCAGCTTCTCAACCTTGTACCTGCAGCGGAGATCAGATGTTAAAGAAGGACCTTGCTTTATACTTTTTTGTGACACACTTGCTGTGCAAGCAACAGCAAAAGACATGCAGGCATCATCATGCATGCTGCACAAAGCTCTGCGCCAGTTGCCTGAGCAGATCTGCATTGCTGATGCATAGCTTGTCTCTAGCTGCCTGAACAGCTGGGAAACCAAAGACTCACTTTTGTCTGCTATAATACTGAGCCAGATATGCAGAACCACAACAGCTGGAAAGGAGTTTGGCTGCAAGCATTTGACAAGCAGAGGGGCTTACTTGGCATATAGGATGCCCAGCTCTGTGAAGATACCCATGTGGGCTCTCTCCAAGCCAATGCCACTCTCCATGAGAGCAATCAACTCATCAAAGAAGCCACGCTGCTGGTAGAACTGACTGACCTGCAGCACGTCAAAATCATACAGTGAGCGCTGTTGAATTGTAGCTAGATAGCTTCTGTGAGATTGACTGCAAATGCAAGAGATGGAGAGTAACAGCACAGAGGGTTGAGATAGGACAGTTCATCAAAGCAACATTGGCTGCATGCACCTGTAGCCAACAGGGCAGGCATGCATACATGTGCAGATGCTCCATCTGAAGTGTCATCAAGCTGTCATGCTTACCTCCTCCAAGTCATCAGCATTGATGATGATGTTGAGACCACAAAGCTGAGCCAGGCGGAACTCGTTCTCATCCACACAGGCGTAGCAGACCTCCTTCCAGGTGCGGGGGCTGTTGGCCTTGCGGGCAGCCTCCACAGCGGGCTGGAACTGGTGCAGCCGCACCAGACAGCTTGCAAGGCGCCCATAGTTGGGAATGTGCGCAAACAGGATGCGAGCTGCCTCATACAAGCCCTCGTCAAAGATGCGGTCACCAACACTCTGCAGGCAGATGGACACAATGAGCAAGAAAGGTAGGAGTCTGAGGAGGTGGACACAAGGATTTTGCTGCGCAAATTTGGCTGCGGAAATGACAAAAGCACATATCGGCAGTGAGTATATGAGCAACTTGGATAGATATGCAAGTGGTGTGGTCATTTGTTCATGGGCAGACAATTTGCAGTGCTACCAGATGATGCAGCAATCCTGATACAGAGATCCAGATACTGCAAAGTCTGGACAAACAGCTGACCTGCAAGTTGGCCTGGTTGGGGCTGGAGATGAACTCTTCCAGAGGGCCCAGCTGCTTGGTTTTAGCATAGGCATACACCAGCTCTGTGTCTACCTTGCTGTCCTTGGCCTTCTTGCGCACCATGATCAAGTACTTCACCAGATCCTCATAGCTACCAGCCTGCAAGAGCAGCACGCAGACCTTGGTTGTTGCAGTCTTAAGGATGCATCTACTTGCAGCGGTAAAACCAGAGGCAAGCCTGTAATCAGAATGTTCAAGGAAAGAGATGGGACTGAACCTCATCAAGCAACCCAATCAACCATGCAAGATATGACCATGTGAGACAGATGCGATAGATGATGAATTGAGCAATGAGGGCTGACCTCCTTGGAGCGCTCAATGACATCTGAAGAGCGGGATGTGTCATTGCTGCGCAGGTATGAGGCAATGGCCTCTGCCACAAGCCCGTGGTCCAGCTGAGCATGACCCAGCTCAGACCACACTGCAGGCTCATCAACCTGCACTCACCAAATACACTGCTCAGGTCATGGCTTTGGATCTACAGACGATCACTTTGATGGGCGATTTGTAATACACTTGTTAACTCACTCAAGTAGACATTCCTTCGACTATTTATGGCACAAATGTCTGCCCCTAGCGCCACCTTTTTACTGTCCTGACAGACGGACAGGTGCAGCCCAATTGTCCCATGATCAACCATGGCAGCACATGATACAAACAAGGGACAAGTGAGGCCATGCATGCAATGCCAAATAAGATATTATTTACGCTATTTACAAGTATTGTTATAGTCTGAAGTGTGCTGGTCTGTGTCGCACCTTTCCAGCGTACTCGAAGGCCCTGTCCAGGTCTCCCTGGTGGTCCAGCAGCACCCTGATGGCTTGGCTCTTCAGACCAAACTTCTTGTAGATCTCAAAGGCCTCCTCAAACATCTCATAGCCCCCAGCAATCTCACCCACAGCAGGACCATCAAAGTTGTCCAAACGGTTGATGTAGTCCTTGACGCGGCTCTTGTCAGCCTGCAGCAGTTCATCATGATTGCTGTCACAATGTGCATAAACAGAGTGCCAGGAGGTGTGGAGGAGAACACATGCTGCAATTAGTCAAACACTGTCTGCCATTTATGCTGCGTAATATGGCAAGTGTGCCGCTGCTACCAGCATCAGTCAAGTCAGAAGACAGATGGCAATGATCACCTTGATGGCTGTGATGATGAGCAGGTTCTGCAGGTTGTGATTGTTGCTGAAGCTACTGTTCTGCAGCACAATCTTCTCCAGCAGCTCAATGAGCTCTCCTTGCAGGCCTGCCAGCATGAAGGCCTTGACGGCCACTGAGACCTGCTCAGGGTTGCGCGACTCTGGCAGAGCTGTGGAATTGACCTGCAACAGCAAGTGCATGGCTTAAGCCAAAACCTGTTGTAAAGTCACACACGAGCTGCTAAAGCACACACGGACCAGACTTGATTATGCACCATTGTGACTGCGTTCACAGAGCATGCAAACAGCTGTTTGGCCCACAGTATGACTGCACACAGCCTGATCAGGCAAACAGTGATGTGAAAGCTATGGAAGGTGGCTGGGCATGAGGGTGACCTGGTCGATGAGCTGGCGGCGGAACTGGTTGTCCTCCTCCAGCACCTTGTTCCACAGGTCACTGTCCATACGCTCCACAATGTATCTAGCCTGGACCTTGAACAGGCTGCAGACAACAATTGCTGGTCAGCGCCCTGGCAGATCACTCCAGTAACAGCACATGTGCATTGAATGTTTTGCGACCCAAGAGCTTGAGTATGCTGCCAAACAGCCTTGCCTGATCTGCATGACTTGCAGAGCCCACAGTACACTTGTATGTCACACAATTTGTGTATATCAGCCTGCATGCAACTGGCAAAGCAGTCCTACCTGTGGCGGTTGGTGCAGTCCACCAAGGCGTCGTCACAGTTGCCTCTCTTGTATGCAACGCATGCCAGGTTGGGGTCCCTCTTCTCAGAGTACTTGCCCACCACCAGGGAGTCATAGTAGGGGTTGGTGGTCAGGAAGTGTTCTGGGTTGTTGTTGCTGTCAATGATGATCTTACCCAGAGCATTGTGCACGTGAGGGTCATGACTGCCCTCACTCACCAAGTGCTCCAGGAAGGGATTCAACAGCTTCAGCCTGCAGTGAAAGCGTTTGTCAAAGCTGGCGCTCAGACTGTAGTCCAGAGTGAAAGGTTTAAGTGCAATTACTGGCAATGCAGATCATGAGTGCAGAACAAAGGAGGGCAGCGCTTGCTGCTGATCAGCTGACCTGTTCTGTCGCAGGTGGCATCCTCAATCCTAGTGGCTGTGCAATCAGGCACAATGGGGGACATTGCAGCTGACATCAATGATGGGTGGGACTGATAGCAGACACAGACCTGTTGCGCTGCTCCACCTCAGCACACAGCTGCTCCACAGGGATGAGGCTGCGCACACTGAGGATGAGGTTGTTCACAAATTCATCACTGGCCTCAGAGTCCAGCAGAGCCCCCACCACCTGGGGGGCCTTGCCAGGGTTCACCTTCTGGACGTAGCCCTCAATGTAGCGCAGCATGTTGTTGGTGTACAGGTAGTGCGTCAAGTCACCCACCATGTCAAACCGGTCACACACATTGATCAAAGGCCTGCAGATCAGCAGTGCAACAAATTTGAGTGGACTGTCACTTGAAGTTGTGCCTGTGTACAAGTCAAAGCTGCAGCAGCTATCAGTAGGTATGATCAAAGCATCTGGATCACATATTTGTATCAGGTGCTGATATGGACTCAGCATCAAGTAAGACTGCAAACACCGTGAACAATGTGTCATGCGCTGACAATTCAAGCAGATCCCAGACAAGAAGCACAGACAGCCTTCTTTAAGGCTCACAATCAGGGTCATTGGCCCATTTAGATACTTGCCTAGCATCTGGGAGCTTAGCCTCCATGAGGAACTGCTTGGTGCGCTCAGCGGGGTAGAAGTTGCTTTCACGCGTGACGCGCTCCACCTCCTTCAACTGCCCTGTCTTTGCAGCAGCCTCAATGTACCTGAGACATGCACAAATCAATCGTACCTTTGCTGATTCAGGTGCAAGCGGGTGGAAATAGAATCACTTTGTGTGTTGCTGCAGCAACAATGACTCTCTTTGCTTTTGCAAAAAAGATCATATTTTGCATGAATTGCCATGCTGCACAGGCTTTAAACAGCAAATTCTGGACCAGCAAAGCTTCCAGACCTGGGATAAACTTGACAGATTGCAGGCTTACTTGAAGTGCACTTCTGGGTCCTCAGAGAAGGCAATGTACGAGCCCAGGTAGTAGTACAAGCCATGGTAGGTCTTGTTGTTCTCCAGCAGCTCAATGATCTTGCCAGCTCCCAGCTGCTCTGTGTACTCCTTGGCCACTTGCACAACCAGCTGCAGGTTCTGCTGCATGTTGGACTTCAGCAGCTCCTGCAACAAAAACAAAGCTAGGCTATTGCAAGGCAGCAGACAAATTGTGCAGACAGCAGCTGATATATGCCCGTGTCTGCGTGCAGGACAGTCCAAAACCCAATGGCAGTCAATGACCCAGGCCCTGCCCACATGAGCAGTCAGTTGCGCCAGTGACATTGGCACAAGAGCAGTACCGCTACCATGGCTTGAAATTTTATGGGCGTGCATTTACTGTTCTTTCCATTGCACTGACTCATCAATTGCTGGAGCTGCGCAAACAGGGACAAGGCTGCAGATGTTCTTGAGGCCTGACACTGTAGTTGTGATGAACCCTAAGCACCAGTACACAGGGGTGTGACATGCTGCACACCTGGAGGCAGTCAAGGGCCCACTCGGCACTCAGGGAGCCGTAAAACTCCACGAGACTCTGGGGATCAATGGCGTGTGTGTTGACAATGACACGCTTGATGTCCACCAGGTCAGTGTAGTGCTGCAGCGCCCGCATGTACAGCCCAGCCTTCTCACACAGCTGTGCGATGCGGGGGCGGTCATAGTGGGTCAGAGTCCCATTGGCCAAGATAGCGTCTGCTACTTGAGGGTTGGTCACCAGATTGATCTCCAACAACTGCACCACAGAGGCTTTGCTCACCACCTTGCTTATTTGGCCTGTCATTGCAATTCCAGACGAGCATGCGGGACAAAGCTGAGTCTTCATTTTTTGGGCTGCCAATCTGACTGACTAGCTAAACGGGACATACTGCGCCAATGCACTTTTTACAGCTTGCATGTGCAGGCGCAGTGTGAGGGAGTCTACACAGAGCTTTGCATGGAACAATGGTATAGTGCATGGCTGACCTTGGTCTGCAGCTTGTCGTGCTCAGGCTTGTTCTCCTGCAGAACATCCAGCAGGAAGGCGGTGGCCTCTCTGACAGCATTACGCTGCAGGAAGAGGTCTGCCAGGGTGTTGAGGTCCATGGGCGGCCCGGGCTGCTTGGCAATCATTTTGGCCAAGTTGACAGCAGCCTCTGGGTTGTCCATCATGAGGCGCTGCATGAGGTACAGGTAGTCAGGCTTGTAGCCAGCCTGCCCACTGTATGCCATCAGCTCATTGAAATCGCCCTTGCCTGCCAGACCTGCAACATAGCCACAGTCATTATGTTTGACCACTTTGGGTGCTGCCTTTAGTCTCGACACAATCCTGCTTCTGCCGCCCAACAGCTGGCGGGCTGCCAACTCGAAAGGTGCAAGGAGGATCTGTGCATCTTGAAGGCTGCATCACATGCACTCTCAAACTACGCAATGACAGAGTGCTACAGCACATTTAACGGCGCAAGCACAGAGTCAGCACATACCCTCAATGACCTTGGTGGTAGCACCGCTAGCCCTGTAGCACTTCAGAGCAGCGTCAGCATCTCCAGCTTGCCTCAGCAGGTCACCCAACTGCTCACTGGGCTCCAGCTTGTCCTCCTGTTGGCCAAGACAGGTCAGCATTGAAGCAACTGGTGACATCAGCAATGCAGATGTGGTGCAGGCTCAAGCTGTTTGTGCTTGAGCAGGAGGTGTATCTGTTGTTGCAGGACTGCACCACTAGCTAGTGGGTGAGCTGATGTGTATGCCAATCCACAAGTATTGCAACTTGTTGGAAGTGATTGCTGAAGCAATGCAAGTAAGCCTTGTGCAATGCATGAAGCTGCATTGCTTACCTTGAACCAGTTGTCCAGTAGGTGCTTCTTGTTCTGGCTGATGACAAGCTGACTGAGCTCGACAGACTCAAAGGCATTCAGCTTGCCGCGGGTGAGCAATGTGCCAAAGTACACCAGCAGGGGTGAGGTCTGGCCGGGCTGAGGAGGGACCCTCTTGAACTTCTCAATTGTCTCCCGTGTGCGCAGAGCACCCTGATCACAGTGACAGTCTTCATGTTCACTGCTTGCATGAATTGCATCCCAGCATGCGTGAAGTGCATGCTCCATGACTTGATGCACATTCAGGTTGCCACATGGCAGCTAGACAGATGAAGCTGAGGCAGCGCATTGGACAGGTGGCACTTGTTTTCAAAGCGTGTCAGACAACACAGTGCACTCATAATGTTAGCAGTGTAGCCGGCAGACATAACAACTAACCTGAGGAGACTCAGCTGCAGCCTCAGCTGCCTCCTTGAACTGTCCAGAAGCGAAGAGCCTGTCAAAGTTTTGGCCCACAAGAGCCTCTGCTCCAGGCAGGTTGCCCCTCTTGGCCAATGACAGAGCCAGCTCTAAGTTGTTCAACTGCTGACTCACAAAGGGGACCATTGTTTGCTCATTCACAGTTGCAGCCAACACTTGTCCACGCCTGCAAGTGTCATTGACAGGATGGTGATGCAAATTGTATACAAAGTCATACTGTCCGCACAAAAAATTAGCTTCAAGTACTAACATACCAGGTACAGCAGCACTGC
>JAABUK010001278.1_pt1 | contig 48758 bp, 44 predicted proteins | sample 5559141 | NCBI WGS metagenome assembly JAABUK01 (sample SAMN10711869, study PRJNA513367) | rock metagenome | isolation source: Antarctica rocks | place: Antarctica: Victoria Land, Pudding Butte nord | collected 2016-01-03 | reverse complement strand
TGTAATTAAGATTGTAGTTATCAACATTTTTAATTTATTAACAAAGAAAAAGAACCAAAAAGAAAGATAGTAATATTAATATTATTGTAATGTATAAATGAATACTGCAAATCTAAAGGCAGGTGTTGTTATCTTCATCAAAAGTTTTACAATTTAGCTGCTGGTTTCAAAATGCCGGGTTACCACAATGCGTTTCTTTCCCGCAACTCTGCTGGCTATATCCTTGAAACTCCTATATAACAGGGTTCCGGAATAAACAATTGTATAAGAAAATTTTTAGTATGAAAAAAAAGCTTCTTTTAATCCTTTTAATTCATTCACTTTTTTATGGTGTATATGCCCAGTCAGACAGTATCTCGTCTTATACTAAGAAGACATACATGATCCCCATGCGCGATGGAATAAAGCTTTTCACTGTAGTGCTCACTCCCAAGCAACTAACAAACCCATCCCCTTTCCTGATACAACGAACTCCATATGGTGCAGACTTTCCTGTACCTGAAGACTCAACTATACCGGTAAAAGAATTGGGACCTTTTCAGGCTATGGCTAAAGAGGGTTATATTTTTGTATTTCAGGATATGCGGGGGAAATTTAAAAGCGAAGGCACTTTTGAAATGACAAGGCCGCTCTATCACTTAATTGATAAAACAAAAACTGATGAAAGCACGGACGCTTATGATGCCATAGATTGGCTTGTAAAAAATATTAAAAATAACAATGGAAAAGCGGGCATCAATGGCGTTTCTTATCCTGGCTACCTTGCATTGGATGCGGCTGTTGACCCGCATCCGGCTCTTAAAGCAAGCTCGCCGCAAGCTTCACCTGCTGATATGTTTTTGGGTGATGATTTTCATCATAACGGTGCATTTCGCTTAAGCTATGGTTTTGAATATAGTTATCTTGTTGAGAATGATAAACTGTCTAACAGTAATTTTCCTTTTCCTGAATACGATCTCTATAACTGGTACTTACAATTAGGCTCTTTAAAAAACGTAAATGACAAATATTATAAAGGCCGGCTTGCTGCATGGAACGATTTTACAAAACATCCTGATTATGATGATTACTGGAAAAAATCATCTACGCTTACTTACATACAAAAGCCGCAAATACCTATTATGCATGTTGGCGGTTATTTCGACCAGGAGGATATGAACGGGCCGCAGATCATGTACCGGCATCTTGAAAAGAAAGATACTTTTAACCGCAATTTTATTGTATTAGGGCCTTGGAATCACGGAGGATGGGAAGGTCGCAAGGGAGACAGTCTCGGGCAGATAAGTTTCGGCAGTAATACATCAGTTTGGTTCCAGGCATTGGAAAAGCGATGGTTCGATTACTGGTTGAAAGGTATTGGCGATGGTAAGTTTGCTGAAGCTAATTGTTTTCAAACCGGCAGTAATACATGGAAGCACTACGACTCATGGCCTCCTAAAAATGCTGTACTAAAACAATTATATGCTGCCGCAGATCATAAAGCCACCTTTACAAAACCCACGCTTGCAACAGGTTCTGTAAGCTATGTAAGTGACCCTGCCAGCCCTGTGCCTTACCGTACTTTACCTATCGAGGCCACCTATAGCGAGGGCAGCAGATGGTTTACGTGGCATGTAGAAGACCAGCGCTTTGTAACTACCCGACCCGATGTTATAAGTTTTATGATGGACAGCCTCACACAAGATCTTACCGTTACGGGCAAAGTAACAGCACATCTCTTTGCTTCTACCACTGGCACAGATGCAGATTTTGTGGTAAAGCTTATTGATGTGTATCCTGCTATTGATACTGGAAGCAGGAAGATGAGTGGTTATCAACTGCCGGTTGCGATGGAAGTTATAAGAGGCCGCTTTCGTAAAAGTTTTGAAAAGCCATCCCCATTAGTGCCAGGTAAAACAGAAGAATTTGTTATTGACCTGCATGATATTAACCACACATTTTTAAAAGGCCACCGCCTGATGATACAGGTACAGAGCACCTGGTTTCCCATTATTGATCGCAATCCACAGAAGTATGTTCCAAATATTTTTGAAGCAAAAGAAAATGATTTTATAAAAGCAACGCAGACCATTTATTGCAATAAACAGTATGCCAGTTATATTAACCTTCCGGTGATGAAAGAATAAAAGATAAGCTGAAGTACTACTGTCATCTCTTCATTGCATATTCTTGCTCCCCTCGCTGGTTTAACGTCTTCCATAAAATGACTTAAACCAAGCATGATAGCAGGCTTTTAAAGAAAAGCAGGAAGATTTTGCAATCCACCTGCTTTTTGATCTTTTTTTAAACATTCATTCCGCCTGAAACTTCAATGCGTTGCGCGTTTATCCACTTTGCTTCGGGAGTGCATAAAAAAGCAACTACACCCCCAATATCTTCCGGTAAACCTACGCGACCCAAAGCTGTAGCACTTGCAACTGATTTATTTACCTGTTCGTTATCTCTTACAAGTCCGCCACTAAAATCTGTTGCAATAGCGCCGGGAGCAACTGTATTTACATTAATGCCGCGTGCACCTAATTCTTTTGCGAGGTACCTGGTAAGTACTTCCACCGCACCTTTCATGCTTGCATAAGCGCCTGAGCCAGGATAGCTAAAACGCGCCAGGCCGCTTGAGATGTTTACGATGCCGCCGCCGTCATTAAGATAGGGCAATGCTTTTTGTGTAAGGAAGAACACGCCTTTAAAATGAATATTCATTACCTCGTCAAATTGTTCTTCTGTGGTTTCGCTAATTAATGCATGTAATCCTGTGCCTGCATTGTTTACAAGGAAGTCAATGTGATCTGCATTAAATGTATTTCTTAATACATCTTTCAATTGTTCAAAAAAAGCATTGAAGTTCTTTACATTACCTGCATCTAATTGCAACGCTGCTGCCTGTTGTCCCATTTGTTGAATTTCTGCAACTACTGCAAGCGCCTCTTCTTTTTTTGAGTTATAGGTAATCACTACATTGATGCCTTTTTTGCCAAGACTAAGCGCCATGTTTTTTCCAAGTCCACGGCTGCCACCGGTGACTAAAGCGATCTTTTTGTTGTTGTTTTCCATCTTGATTTACTATTTAAAAATTGATATAGCAAAGGTGAGAGGAAAACAAAAAAGATCATTTGCAAACATCAATCTATTATTTGCAAAATTCAAATATTGCTTTTAAGAGCGATAAGCTACCGGGGCAAGTGATGTTTGTTTTCTGAAGAAGTTGGAGAAATGCGCTACTTCTTCAAAACCCAGGCTATCAGAGATTTCAGATATATTCCAGTTGGTTTGTTTCAAAAGAATTTTTGCTTCCCGGATTACCCTGCCGCTAATCATTTCGGTCGTTGTTTTACCTGTGTTTTCTTTTAATACTTTGTTTAAATGGTTCACATGAACAGCAAGGCGATCTGCATAATCTTTGGCTGTCCTCAATGTAAGTTTTTGCTGCGTTGATTCAATAGTGAACTGGCGCTCGAGCAGTTCGATAAATAAAGAAACAATTCGGGAGGAAGCATTATGGGTTGGATAAAGAGCTGCGGCAGGCTGTAATTTTTGTCCGTGATGAATCAGCTCTAAAACATAATTGCGCAGCAAGTCGTATTTATAAGCATAATCAGATGATAATTCTTTGTGCATCTTCAGGAAAACAGCAGTCAGCTCCTTCCATTCTTCATCAGGAATCTGAAATACGGGGTAGCCGCCAGGTTTAAAAATAGGAAGGTCATCTATTACCATCCCGCTTTTATTTTTAACCAAAAACTCATCAGTAAAAATGCAGAAGTAGCCGGACTGGTCTTCATCTTGCGGAATATAATGATACGGTATTTTGGGCGTTGCAAATAAAAGCGTATTGTTTTCTACCTCAATAACCTTGTCGGCATATTCCACCTTGTATCTGCCTCTCAGCAAACTAATTTTATAATAAGCCCTCCTGTTATATGGCATTACTGGTCTTATCTTTAAATTTGCTATTACGTCTTCGTACCTGAACACATTAAAATGACCTATTTCTTTAGATATTTCCACGGGAAGAGGAGCAGCTATATCATGATAAAATTCTTCAACTGAGGTTGTTTTCATGGTTGTCTCTGTTTGTAAATATCAAATGTACAAAAAACCGGTCAGAGTGGTTGAGCCGGGTTTTTCTTTTCCTGAATTCCCATTACTGCTATAATTCTGTTATCTTCGGCATAGTTTCAAAATTCAACTCCATCCGCAATTTGTGCTTGCAGCTCTTCTTTTGTCATATATAGTTTATATCCACCTGTCTGTTGAGATTATTCAACGATAGGCTGAATCCGTATCATTTATAATTTCATAAATTACCTTGAAATCTTTTTCTTCACATGTAGATATCATATACTGATTTTTTTAAAAAAGTATGTACATATACTTGATTTGAATACTCACTTTTTCAAGACAGCTATTGATTTGATTGGTAAACCTGGCCACTTCTCAATAACAAAAGAAAAGTCACTGATGGAAACGCAATAAGCCGCCAATAAATGTTGCTTTTACCGGCTGGCGTTGAAATTACTTTGCTATAGCTTTCATCCATTAATAAATGTTATTCAAAAGTCCCTTTAAAATCTATAAAAATTCTTCATACAGCCTCTTTAGAATTCGGGAAGAAGGGGCAAGCTATCTTATGAAATGATGAAGTTGCCACAACATTAATAGAATTATCAAAGGCACATATTTTTGTCACCATTTCAAATAATTCTATACTATTATGGGGGCATGATAGTGCATGATAGTAAAGCGTTTATATACTTTTACATTAGCATTCGATTCACTGCTTCAGCCATATGATAGTGCATGATAGTAAAGCGTTTATATACTTTTACATTAGCATTCGATTCACTGCTTCAGCCATTAAGAAAAATATATTTATGCAGATTATCCTTGGCGTTATCTTTCATTTTATCGGAGGTTTTGCTTCGGGCAGTTTTTATGTTCCATACAAAAAGATAAAAGGCTGGGCATGGGAAAGCTATTGGATTACAGGCGGTCTTTTTTCCTGGCTTCTCATTCCGCCTTTAGCAGCATGGTTAACTATACCAAACTTTACTGAAATTATTTCACAAACATCCTCCTCCACTCTTGGCTGGACTTACTTTTGGGGGATTCTCTGGGGCGTAGGAGGTTTGACGTACGGTTTAGGAATGCGATACCTCGGCATGTCACTTGGCAACTCTGTACTGCTCGGTTTTACCTCTGTATTTGGCGCATTAGTCCCTTCAATATATTACGACATTGTTCATACACCTAAAAAAACAACCTTTACTGAACTCATTACAACTTCATGGGGACGTATTGTTTTAGCAGGTACCATTATTTGCCTGGCTGGCATTTATATCTGCGGCATGGCAGGTGTGATGAAAGAAAGAGAGCTTCCTGAAGAAAAAAAGAAAGAAAGCATTAAAGAATTTGATCTTGGTAAAGGTTTGATAGTTTGTACGGTTTCCGGTATTCTCAGTGCATGTTTCAATTATGGTATAGAAGCAGGAACACCGATGGCAGAAGCAGCTAATAGTTTATGGAAGGCTGCACATCCCCGGGAGACAACCCAATTCCTGTATCAGAACAATGTTATTTATATAATATTATTATGGGGCGGATTAACAACCAATTTTATCTGGTGTATGATACTGAATATACGTAACAAAACATTTGGTGACTATATCAACAAAAAAACACCTCTTGCCCGAAATTACTTTTTTGCTGCTCTTGCCGGAACGATCTGGTTTTTACAATTTTTCTTTTATGGCATGGGAGAAAGTAAATTAGGCAACGGTGCCAGTTCATGGATACTCCACATGGCATTTATTATTCTTGTAGCCAATATGTGGGGCATTGCCTTAAGAGAGTGGAATGGGGTAAGTAAAAAAACAAAAACAACAATTACGTTTGGTATATTAAGTATCTTACTGTCAGTAATATTGGTAGGCTATGGTAATGCAATAAAACCCCGGCCCTGAAGGGAGGAGAGAGAGGAAGCTCCGGCCTAAGGGAGTTAAGCCCCTAACCCTGAAGGGAGTTAAAAGAATAAAAAAAGTAACAAAGATGAATTTAAAATAAAAATAAGAATCATGGAAAATAAAACCTTGGATCGCTCTGATAACTCCCCTTTAGGGGCTGGGGGCGTGATTGGGGGCTTTAAACACGTCAGCTACCTGTGGAATGAATCTAAAGCTGCAGAGCTTGCAGGCGATGAAGTTGCTTTACTTATTTATCGTTCCAATTTATTAGGTGCAGATTTGAGGCTGACCAATTACGGAGGTGGAAATACATCGTGCAAAGCGATAGCAAAAGATCCGCTGACAGGCGAAGAAAAAGAAATCATGTGGGTAAAAGGTTCCGGAGGAGATTTGGGTACTTTGAAGAAAAGCGGACTTGCTGCGTTGTATATAGACCGGTTGCGCAGTCTTAAAAAAGTATATCTCGGAATTGAGCATGAAGATGAAATGGTAGAATTGTTTAATCATTGCATTTATGATCTTTCTTCAAAAGCTCCGTCAATAGACACGCCTTTACATGGTTTTTTGCCTTTTAAACATATAGACCACTTACATCCTGATGCGGCCATAGCTATTGCAGCAGCAAAAGATGGTAAAAAAATAACGGAAGAATTATTCAATGGCACAATTGGTTGGGTAGATTGGCAAAGACCGGGATTTGATTTAGGGTTAAAGATGAAGCAATGCCTGGATGAGAACCTTGGTATCCGTGGCATTATGTTAGGTTCTCATGGCTTATTTACCTGGGGAGATACAGCTTATGAGTCTTATATAAATACACTGGAAGTAATAGAGCGGTGCGCCGAATATATAGAAATCCCCCCCGCCCCTAAAGGGAGGCCAACATTTGGCGGACAAAAGATACAATCGCTGACTAAAGAAGAACGTCTCGAAAAAGCAGCGTGGCTTGCTCCAATTCTTCGTGGGCTTTGTTCTTCAAATATTGTAAAAAACTCCCCGGAAACTGATTCTTCTCTCTCTTCTCCCTTTAGGGTTGGGGCCTCCCCTTCCGGCGGCGGTATGATCGGCCATTTCAGCGATGATGAGAGAGTCCTGCAATTTATTAATTCAAACGATCTTGAGCGTTTAGCTCCCATGGGCACAAGTTGTCCCGACCATTTTCTGCGCACCAAAATCAGCCCGCTTGTTTTAGACCTTGAGCCTTCTGAACTTCTTACTGATATTCCTTCCATAAAAGAAAGACTGCAGCCAGCATTTGAAGACTATCGGAAAATGTATGCAGCGTATTACAACAGTTGTAAACACGCCAATAGCCCGGCGATGCGTGACGATAACCCTGTTGTTATTTTATTTCCGGGAGTAGGAATGTTCACCTTTGCAAAAGACAAACAAACGGCAAGAGTAGCTGCAGAATTTTATACAAATGCCATCAATGTAATGCGCGGTGCTGAAGTCATTTCAGCATATACTTCATTGCCAAGGCAGGAAGCGTTCAACATTGAATATTGGCTGCTGGAAGAAGCCAAGCTGCAACGCATGCCAAGGCCAAAACCTTTAAGCGGCAGAATTGCTTTGGTAACAGGCAGTGCAGGAGGAATTGGTAAAGCTATCGCTAAGAAATTTGCCGAAGAAGGCGCCTGTGTTATTATCAATGATATTAATACAGAAAGAATGGAAGGAGCCATGGCAGAGTTTCAAAAGCTTTTTGGCCGTGATACTGCTGCTTCCACGCTGCTCGATGTAACAGATGATGAAACAATAGAAAAAGCTTTCGATGCAGCAGCAGTAGCTTTTGGCGGAGTAGATATCATTGTAAATAATGCCGGCATCAGCACGTCGAAGGCCTTGCTGGATCATAGTATAGAAGATTGGGACAAATTGTATAATATTCTTGTAAAAGGCCAGTTTCTTGTATCAAAAGCAGGTGTAAGGGTTTTACGAAAACAAGGTTTTGGCGGAGATATTGTAAATATCGTATCAAAGAATTCTGTAGTCGCCGGCCCTAACAATGCAGGTTACGGCTCTGCAAAAGCAGCCCAGGCACATCTTAGCCGATTGCTTGCAGCAGAGCTTGGCCCTGATAAAGTACGTGTAAACATTGTAAACCCGGATGCTGTAATTGCCGACTCAAATATATGGGCAGGCGGCTGGGCTGAAGGACGTGCAAAAGCTTATGGAATTACGGTAGAAGAATTACCAGATTATTATGCAAAACGAACGTTGATGAATAAATCAATTTTACCTGAAGATATTGCCAACGCCTGTTTTTTATTTGTCGGCGGTTTATTAAGTAAATCAACCGGAAATGTTTTAAATGTAGACGGCGGTGTTGCGGCAGCATTTATGAGATAAGGCCCCGGCCCTAAAGGGAGGAGAGAGGTGTGACTAAAAGATTATAGATAATTAAAAATAGAATGGTTTTGCCCCCTCTCCTTAAGGAGAGGGGGTTGGGGGTGAGGTTATCTTGTGCCTGTGGTTCAAAAAAGTAAATTGTTATGCATCGTATCGCTTTTAAAATGCAATTATTCCCCGGCTTTGAAGCGGAATACAAAAAGAGACACGGGGAGCTTTGGCCCGAATTGAAGCAACTGCTGAAAGAAAACGGCATAAGTGATTATTCCATTTTTCTTGATGAAACAACCAATACTCTTTTTGGCGTTATGAAAGCAGATGAATCAGCGAAGCCGGATGATTTGCGAAACCACCCGGTAATGCAGAAATGGTGGAAATACATGGCTGATATTATGGAAACTAATCCTGATAATTCTCCGGTACAAATTTCCCTGGAAGAAGTTTTTTATTTACCTTAAAATTTCAAACGGTTGTTATGCACATAGAAAAATATAAGATTGATGAATTCAATCAAAACAGTTTAAATCAACATCAACGAAAGTTTGAATGTGTTGCTTCAGATGTAAAAAATATTGATGACATTCTGCAAAAATTAACCGACTTTCAAATTGCTATTCCGAGTTGGGCACTGGGAACCGGCGGAACAAGGTTTGCACGTTTTCCAGGCGGCGGTGAGCCCCGAAGCCTCGAAGAAAAAATTGAAGACATAGGTCTTCTTCATAAATTAAATAATTCAAGCGGCGCTATTTCTTTACACATTCCCTGGGATATTCCTTCCGACGCTAATAATATAAAAGCTTTGGCAGCACAAAACGGTTTACGTTTCGATGCTATGAACTCCAATACATTTCAGGACCAGCCTGATCAGAAATTGAGTTATAAGTTTGGCTCGATGCAGCATGTGGATAAAGCAGTAAGACAGCAAGCCCTTGATCACAATATAGAAGTTATAAAATATGGGATAGAATTAGGTTCAGAATCATTAACCGTGTGGCTGGCAGATGGCTCAAATTTTCCCGGTCAGCTAAACTTCAGAAAAGCATTTCAAAATACTTTAGAAAGCTTGCACGAAGTGTACGCTGCACTTCCCCGTGACTGGAAAATGTTTGTAGAATATAAAGCATTTGAGCCTAATTTTTATTCAACTACAGTTGGTGATTGGGGGCAATCATTTTTATATGCAAATAAGCTCGGAGATAAAGCCTGCACTTTGGTTGACTTAGGCCATCATTTGCCTAATGCGAATATCGAACAAATTGTTTCTTTATTACTAACGGAAGAAAAACTGGGAGGTTTTCACTTTAATGATTCAAAATATGGTGATGATGATTTAACTGCAGGCAGTATAAATCCTTACCAGTTGTTTTTGATTTTTAAAGAACTGGTTGAAGGCATGGATGCACGGGGAATGAACCATGCAACAGATTTAGCCTGGATGATTGATGCTTCGCATAATGTAAAAGATCCTCTCGAAGATTTGCTGCAATCAGTCGAAGCCATTTTAATAGCTTATGCGCAGGCATTGCTGGTAAATGACAAAGCCCTGGAAGAAGCGCAAATGACAAACGATGTTGTACGGGCACAGGAAATTTTGCAAAGCGCATATCGTACAGATGTCCGGCCGTTAGCAGCTGAGGCAAGGCTTAGAGGCGGAGCAGCTTTAGAACCTTTAAAGCTATACCGTTCTTTGCGTGTGAGAGAAAATCTTATTAAAGAAAGAGGTTTAAAAACGGTTGCCACCGGCTTGTAAACAAATGTCTGCGATACCTGTAGTTGCCATATTTGATGTTGGTAAAACCAATAAGAAACTTTTTCTTTTTGATGAGAATTATAAAATAGTTTTTGAACGTTCTGCCCGCTTTACAGAAACCGTTGATGAAGATGGATTCCCGTGCGAAAACGTAGAAAGCCTGCGAATAGCGGTTTTTGATTCTTTACAAGAGGTCTTTCAAAATAAAGCCTTTAATATTAAAGCCATAAATTTTTCAGGATATGGTGCAAGTTTTGTTCATATAGATGGAGAAGGCAATCCTGTAGCCCCGTTATATAATTACCTGAAGCCTTATCCTGAGAATCTTAAAAAACAGTTTTACGATACTTATGGCGGCGAAGAAGAATTTTCTTACAGAACTGCTTCTCCTGTTTTAGGTCATCTCAATTCAGGAATGCAGCTATATTGGCTGAAGTATGAGCGGCCCCACGTTTACAGGAAAATAAAGTACTCTCTTCATCTGCCGCAATACCTGAGCTATTTGATTTCAGGGAATCCGTGCTCAGATATTACCAGCATCGGCTGTCATACAAATCTCTGGGATTTTCAGAAAAACAATTATCACGAGTGGGTGTATAAAGAAGGCATTATAGAAAAATTAGCTCCGATTGTTACTGCGCAACATGTTGCAAGTGCCGCTTTCCCCAGAACTGATTATCGCGTCGGTATCGGGTTGCATGACAGTTCTGCAGCATTAATTCCATACCTCGTAAACTTTCATGAGCCTTTTATTTTAATATCTACCGGCACGTGGTGCATAAGTCTAAATCCTTTTAATGATCAGCCCCTTACCCACGAAGAATTGGAATGCGACTGTTTGTCTTATATGACCTTTCAGGGAAAGCCGGTAAAAGCATCGCGGCTGTTTGGAGGAAATGAGCATGAGATACAGGTGAAAAGAATAGCAGACTATTTTAATCAAAATGCTGTTCATTACAAAACGATGGAGTACAACCCGGAAATTATTGCTGTTTTACAAAAGAATGAAAACCCTGATTTTAAAAATAAGCCTGCTAAAGATTTACTGAAGGAATCGCTCTTTCAGCAGCGCGATCTTTCTGCTTTTTCTTCAGACGAAGAGGCATACCACGGGCTTATGTCAGATATTGTAACACAACAATTTGCTTCAACGCAATTAGTGCTAAAGGGAACTGCTGTCAAAAGAATTTTTGTAGACGGAGGTTTTAGCAAAAATTCTATTTATATGCATTTGCTGGCTTCTTTCTTTCCACAAATGGAAGTGTTTGCTGCTTCTATGGCCCAGGCTACGGCGGTGGGTACCGCACTTTCTATTCATAATGCCTGGAACAAAAAGCCAATTCCTAATGACATCATTGAGCTAAAATATTTCTCCGCTACCTATGCTGAATACAATGCCAGTTCTTAAAACAATTATACCAATAATTCCAATTTTATAAAATATTTCCATGAAATATATTTATAAAATAGCCCTGGTATTTTCTTAAAGGTAAAAGGTTTACGGGGAAGATTGTATAAAATAAACTATTGTTATGGAGTTTTTAAATATAAAAAAGATAGTTATCTGTAAAAAAAAACTTTAACTTGCAGTAAAGAAAACGGATAGTATGACATTTAAATTCAGAACGGCTCCGGTAATAAAAAGTGATACTGTTTTAAAACTTGAGCGCCTTGGCAAAACTATGGACCTGTTGCAGGCGATAGAAGCCGAAAGACGGAACCCTTTATCTAACACAGGCGCTTCTTTTGATGGTCAGATAATGGTTGAGCGTGTTGGTTCTTACAACATAAACAAAGGAAGATGAGGGTAGTATGAATATTGCCCTGGCGACACTTACTCTTCTTGTTATTTTATATCCGGGTTTTTTATTCAGACGATTTTATTTTACTGAAGAATTTTCAAGAGAATATTTTAAACAAAGCGTTACCGACCTTATTTTCTCCAGCATTCTGCCCGGTTTTTTAATTCATTTTATAGGATACTTTCTTTTTATAAAAGGACGAACTCAAATAGATGTTATTACGATAGGAACTTTGTTAAGCGGCACAAGTGATGCAGACAAAGTAACCCGAGCTTTTAAAGCAGTTTACGAAAAATCACCTTTCATAATAAGTTACTTTGCCGGTGTGAGCTTTGTTGGCATGACAGCCGGATTTCTAACGAAGCTGATAGTGCGTAATTTTAAACTTGACAGAAAAATAAAACTCTTCCGCTTTCAGAATGAATGGCATTACATATTCAGCGGCGAAATTCTTGATTTCCCTAAAGTGCCCGGAAAGGCAGAAGACATAGACTGCAGCTACGTGGATGCACTTGTAAAAACAGATGAAGGCAGCGTGATTTATACCGGCTTGCTTGCAGATTATATTTTAACCAAAGAAGGAGGCATTGACCGTATTTATCTTACAGACGTAAAGCGGCGTTTTTTGAAAGATGATATTATTAAAGCAGCCAATGCATCAACAGAACAGAAACAAACAGAAGAAGAAAGCAGGTATTATTATTTGCCAGGCCAGTTTTTTATTATTCCTTATAACCTGGTAATTAACCTTCACATAACTTACTACAAAATTACCGGTACAAACAATTTGAAAGAGATGATAAAGGATATGAAAATTGATGATTAAATTCTTTTAATCACGCCAATAGTTTCGCCCAGATATTCTTACCTTTTACAAGTACTTATGTTTAAAGAAAAATTTTAAGCCTTGAATTAAACCTGCTTATGAAACAATTTAAGATATTAATTGCTCTTTTTTTATTAATTATAAATGTACATGCACAAAATTATGATGAGGCTAAAGTTCCTGCATATACTTTGCCGGATGTGCTGAAAACCTCTGATAATATCTCAGTAACAAATAAGTCTTTATGGGAGAAAGTAAGAAGGCCTGAAATCTTAACGCTTTTTGAAAATAATATCTATGGACAAATGCCAAAGACTTATGACAGTATACAATTTTCAATAACTAATGAAGAGGCTGACGCAATGAAAGGAAAGTGCCGCCTGAAAGAAGTACAGATAAAGGTATTTAAAAATGGCACGTCAGTAAAAATTGATCTTATTTTGTTCATTCCAAATAATCTTAAAGGCAAGGCACCGGCTTTTTTGCTGATTAATAACCGTGATAAAAATAATACTGATGCCCGAAGAACAACTAAAAGTGGTTTTTGGCCCGCAGACATGGTAATTGACAGTGGTTATGCTATCGCTGCCTTTCATGTCAGTGATGTTGCCCCTGATAATAAAGATAGCTTTCAAAATGGTGCCTTACAGTTATATCCTGAACAACTAAATGCAGACAATGGCATGAAAGCAATCGGAGCATGGGCCTGGGGTGCGAGCCGTGTATTGGATTACCTTATAAAAGATCGTGATATTGATGCTGAAAAGATAGCAGTTGTAGGTCATTCACGTGGCGGTAAAGCTGCTTTATGGGCAGCAGCAGAAGATCAAAGATTTGCCATTTGTTTTTCTAACTGCTCAGGCAATTCAGGTGCAGCATTGGCAAGAAGAAGAGTTGGTGAAACCATTAGCAGAATTAATGAACATTTTCCCTGGTGGTTTTGCAATAATTATAAGAAATATAATGATAATGAAGCAACATTGCCTGTAGATCAACACATGCTGATATCTTTAATAGCCCCCCGACCGGTATATACCACTAATGCCTCACAAGACTTGTGGGCAGATCCGAAAGGGTCATATTTGTCTTTGATAAATGGAGCAAAAGTTTTTTCTCTTTATGGAATTCAGGTTCCGCTAACTCCGGCTCCTCCGCCCATCAATTCTCCCATTATAAAATCTCCATTAGGCTATCACATCAGGGAAGGAATACATGATATGACGGCATACGACTGGGCACAATTTATAAAGTTCGCTAATTATCATTATAAGAAGAATTTAAAATAATTTATAAAATTCGTTCAGGTAAATATTAATTTAACCTGTTGGCGGAGTTAATTTAACTCAGTGGATATAATGTTCCATAGGAGCAAAATATTGGTAGTTTAGCGTATTCCATTTTTATAAAGCCCCATCCTGGGGCGAAAATATTGATTTAATATATCGCTCCTACGAACCTAAAACGGAATATGAATATTTATTTCTACCAATATATCGCCTCTATGAGGCTAAAAAATAACTCCGCCAACAGGTTAATCTAAGCTGCAAGTATTAAAATAATTCCAGTTTTTTCTCTGTCATCTGTCAACCAAAAACTGTCAACTCCACCTACCCTCTGCTATAATTAGGCGCTTCCTTTGTTATTACTACGTCATGCACATGGCTTTCACGCATGCCCGCATTGGAGATTATTACAAATCGTGCCTTTTGCAGCTCATCTATATTTTGTGCTCCGCAGTAACCCATTCCTGCACGCAAGCCGCCGGTAAACTGGTATACAACTTCACTTACGTGCCCTTTATAAGATATCCTTCCTTCAATCCCTTCAGGCACGTATTTTTTTATATCTTCTTCCACATCCTGAAAGTAACGGTCGCCGCTGCCTTCAACCATCGCTCCTAACGAGCCCATGCCGCGGTATTCTTTAAACTGCCGCCCTTCATAAAAAATAGTTTCTCCCGGGCTTTCTTCCGTTCCGGCAAATATACTTCCCATCATTACTGCGTTTGCCCCGGCTGCGAGCGCCTTTACCATATCGCCGGTATACCTGATCCCTCCGTCTGCAATCAGCGGAATATTGGTTCCCTTCAGTGCATTTGCAGCTTCCATGACTGCTGTAAGCTGTGGTACGCCAATACCTGCAACTATACGCGTGGTACAAATAGATCCGGGACCAATACCAACTTTTACGGCATCTGCTCCGGCTTCAGCAAGCGCTTTCGCTCCTTCCGCCGTTCCCACATTGCCTGCAATTACCTGCAGGTCTTTAAAATTGCTTTTCAGGCTTTTCAACGCGTCTATCACTCCTTTGCTATGACCGTGTGCGCTGTCAAGCGTTACAACATCTACCGAAAGATTTTGCAAAGCTGCAGCCCGGTCAAGCATATCTTTTGTGATTCCCAATGCTGCACCTACCATCAGTCTTCCAAAAGTATCCTTGCCCGCTTTTGGAAAATTCCGCAATTGCAAAATATCTCTGAATGTTATTAATCCGACCAATTTTCCGCTTCGATCTACAACGGGCAGCTTTTCAACTTTGTGCTGACGCAGAATTATTTCTGCCTGCCTGAGATCAGTTCCTTCTGGTGCAATTACAAGATTGTCTTTTGTCATTAATTCACTAACTTTTCTCTGCTTATTATTTTCAAAGCGCAGATCGCGGTTTGTAAGAATACCTACCAGTTTGTTGGCATTATCAACAATAGGAATTCCTCCTATTTTATTTTCCCGCATTAGCTTCAAGGCATCACCAAGGGTGGCATCTGCAGTCAGTGTAATCGGGTCAATAATCATAGCGCTTTCACTACGTTTTACCTTACGCACTTGTTCAGCCTGCTGCTCTATACTCATGTTTTTGTGCAGAATGCCTATACCTCCTTCCCTTGCAAGCGCAATAGCCAGTGCAGCTTCTGTCACCGTATCCATTGCCGCGGAAAGCATCGGTATCTTCATTGGGATACTTTTAGTAAGCTGAGTGGTTATATCTGCATCGCGGGGTAATACCTGGCTGTACCCGGGCACCAGTAAAACATCATCGAAGGTTAAACCTTCACCAAAAAATCTTGATAAAACAGCATTATCGCTGTAAGAAGTGAGGTTAGTTGCCATGGGCAAAGATAAATACAGAACCACGATTATAGAACCAAGATTTTCAGGATTTCAAAGATTATTATGAGAAATTTTATAAGCTTGTCTTAAATGACTTGTTAGCGTAATGACTAACTGTCTTATTTATTTAACTTGCCCTCTTGTTTAAAACTGCTTATTTGAAAAAATATTCTTCTTCAATATTAAGTCTCATTTCAGGTTTATTGCTTGTAGGCGCATGGCCCGTTTCTCCTTTTACATTCCTCATTTTTTTCGCCTGGGTTCCGCTGTTATTTATAGCGGAACAGGAGACAAAGCGCATTCGTTTTTTTCTTTTTGCATTACTCCCGATGTTTATCTGGAATGCAGGAACTACCTGGTGGATATGGAATTCAACGGTTCCGGGGGCGATAGGAGCAATTATTGCCAACAGCTTTTTAATGAGTATTCCCCTTTGGGGATTTCATATTTTTAAAAATAAATATGGTAATAATATTGGATTTTTTAGCTTCATCATATTCTGGCTAAGCTTTGAGTACATACATCTTAACTGGCAATTAAGCTGGCCGTGGTTAACTTTAGGAAATGTATTTGCCACTCATACTGATTGGGTACAATGGTATGAGTTTACAGGATCGTCGGGGGGAAGTTTGTGGGTGCTGTTGTCTAATGTGTTTGTTTTTTTATTATTAAAGAAAAAGAACAACATTTCGCGTTTATCAATAATTATTGCAACAATTGCCATCTTATTCATGCCTCTTGCTTTATCTTATTTTGTACATCCTGACACTGATACAAAGTCTAAGGCAGTAACAAATGTGATCATAGTTCAGCCAAATATTGATCCTTATAATGAAAAATTTGATGTTGCATCAACAGAAGGACAAATTGAAAAGCTGATACATTTATCCGAGAAAAACATTGATCCCAATACCCGGCTTGTTCTCTGGCCGGAAACTGCTTTGCCGGTATCAGTATGGCAAGACCAGGTACAACAAAATTTGTCTTATAAACCTGTTTTTGATTTTGTTAACCGTCATCCCAACATTACGCTTCAAACAGGCATAGAAACTTTAAAAAACTATGGAACAGAAAAAGCAACTAATACTGCAAGAAAAAACTATTCCGATGATACTTATTATGATGCTTTTAATGCTGCAATTACCATAAAAGCAAATGAGCCAATTCAGTTTTATAATAAGAGCAAACTCGTGCCGGGAGTGGAAACTTTACCTGATTTTCTGCTATGGCTTGGACCCGTATTTGAAAAATTTGGCGGAACGGCTGGCGGGTACGGGCACGACAAAGAAGCGATTGCTTTCAAGGTTTCCGGAAATCCATACATAACGGCTCCTATTATTTGTTATGAAAGTATTTATGGAGAATACATTACGCAGTATATAAAAAAAGGAGCAAACCTGCTTACTATTATGACAAACGATGGCTGGTGGGCTAATACTGCGGGGCACAAACAGCATTTAAATTATGCCAGGCTCAGGGCAATTGAAACACGCAAATGGATAGCACGAAGCGCTAATACAGGCATTTCGGCAGTAATAAACAGCAATGGCGATATTGTAGAAACGAGACCGTGGGATGAAGCTGCGGCTATTAAATACACCATTCCTGCGGTTACAGGTGAAACTTTTTTTGTAAGAAATGGCGAACTTATTTTTAAGCTCGCATTGTTTTTAACGATTGTGCTGCTTTGCTACCATTTTACAATCATTTTAAAAAACAGATTTATGTGAATACAATAAAAATGGGTGCAACTTATTATTTTAATCTAAACCTTGATAATACCTTTTTTATCAAACCTTCAACATCATTATTAAAAATATGATTAAGGAATAATAAATCTTGTTTTATAGCTTTAACAGAATTAACTATCGCCAATGACCAGGAATTTATTATTAATTGCAATAGGCAGCGGAGCAGGCGGAGTTGCGCGGTTTTTATGCCAGCAGTTTGTGCAAAAACATTATCCTGCTTCTATTCCTTTAGGTACATTAAGCATTAACATTATCGGCTGCTTTATTATAGGTGTCGTTTTTGGCCTCTCGTCAAGAGCCAATGTTCTTTCTCCTGAAGTTAGTTACTTGTGGCAACGGGTTCTGCGGCGGATACATTACTTTTTCTTCTTTTGCTTATGAAAACATTATTCTCTTGCAGGAAGGTAATTTTTTTTATGCAGCTTTATATATTTTGCTAAGCTTAATTATTGGATTTACCGCTGTATATGCAGGTGCATTTTTTACTAAATTAGTTTAACAGGTTTGCGGGAAATGGATAAAGTTTTTGCCAAATATTTCTATCCATAACTCCATTAGGGTTATAATGTAAGCTTATATTGTTTGCATCACCTGCAAACTTTCTTTTTTTATTTCCTCGGGTATATTGGGATTATTTTTTAATGCCTCCTGAAAAAAAGATTTGGCTGTTGCTTTTTCTCCTGCTTTGGCGTAAATCAATCCGGCGTGGCATAACAAGACGGGGTTTTTAGAATTTGTTTTTAAAGCTACTTTTATATAAGGCAATGCTTTATCTGCTTTATTCTGGTTATAATAAACCCAGGCAACCGTTTCATTAGCATCAATATTATCGGGGCGGCGGTTGTACTCAGCAAGCGCATGGGTTAATGCTTTATCATTGTCATTTATTTTTAAATAAGCATAAGCTAATTCCCTGTCTGAATAGTGGCCTATATTATCATTAGTCAACCCGGCTTTGGAGTCTTTATTCATATTATCTATCACTGCTTTTGCTATGGCTAAGGCCTTGTCATTCTGACCTGCCGATCTGTATACATCAACTAATTCTTCTTTAAAAATATTATCTGCCACAAGCGAGTCGGCTTTCAGATAATAACTTATCGCCTTCGAATAATTGTTGTTTGCTTTTGCAATACGGGCCATACCTGCTAACGCATAGGCGTAATCAGGCCGTTCGTAAAGAGCAATGGTATAATGCATTTCAGCGTTCTTCAGATCACCTGTATTTTCATATAAATGACCTAACTGCACTCTTGCCCATTCGGTTCCTTCATCTCCTGGCACGCCGGCATCAACAGCTAATTTCATGGCTTCGATAGCCCCGGGATAATCTCCGTGAATTTCACGCAAATAAGATATCCTGGAATAAGACCTTAAATCAGGACGTATAGAAACCATTTTTTCAGCGTTGTTCACAGCTTCTGTATAATTTCCCATTTCTACGTTACCATCTAAAAGAATTCCATAAATAAATGCATTATATGGGTTAATGGCTTTTGCCTTTTCAGCTACGGCAAGACCGTCAGCAAAATGATGTTGTGACAGATAAATAAGGGCTTTATAAGTAAGCGCATTAAAGTTTTCAGGTTCTTTTTTTAATACGGCATTTAATTGTTGCATGGCTGCCATGTCATAATACATATAATTGCCGGTAATTCTTGCTTCCTGAATATAAAGCGTTGATAAAGCAAGCCTTGACTTGTTGTCTTCCGGATTTTCCTCAATTATCCTTGTAAGGCTTTCTGCTTTGGCCCGTGTTTTTATGTATTCACCTTTCTGTGCAAGAGATCCTTTTCTTTCAAGTAATTCGTATGATATTTCTGCCTGCTTTTTATTCTTTATCAATATAAAGCTTATTGCTGCAATGAATAAAATAATGATGAAAGGATATAAGTATTTTTTATTCATGATTAAAAGATTGTCATCAACGTGAAAAAAATAAATAAAAAAGCCCGCAGCTTTTTAGACTGCGGACTCATTATCTGTTTCTGATTATTGTTTTACCAGACGGATAGACTGTTTTAATAATCCATCTTTACTTATTGATATAAAATAAGCTCCCTGTACTAAAGATGCGGCATTCCATTGTATGGTATGCGTTCCGGCATCTTCCTTAGCGTCTGTTAAGACTTTAAGTGGTTTACCAGATACATCAAATACAGAAATTTTAACCCTCGAAGCTTTGTCTAACCTGTATGTTATTGTATTTGTATTTACAACAGGATTAGGAGCTGAGCTTGCAACTATTTCCGGGCTGGAAAGACCTAACTCACTTTTATCTGCAAACGTGTTTACAGTATTAACGGTAGATCTGGCCATTGTTTGTGATAAATTGCAATTGCAATTGTGCTTACCGGACCATGGCAATTGTTCAAATGGAAACATTGCTCTTAAAGTTGTATCATTATGATCAACACCTGTATGATATTGCAATACATCTACCAAAGCCTCTGTAGCAAGGCTTCCTCCTGCTTTATAATCATCGTAAGGCAAACCAATAGCAGCCAGCACAACACCACTTACAGCCTGCAGTTCTATTCTTATTACATCATCTTCCAATCTTCTTCCGTTAGGAAAGCCATCCATGTTTGGGATATCCTGTAGTTTTGAAGAAGTATTAAAACGCGGATCAGTTAATCCTAATACAGCAGCCTGAACCAAGCCTAAAGAACTAAAATCTTTACTGTCGCGCGGTGTTGCAGGAACAGCCATATTCAAACGTAACATATCTCCTATTACCGGAAGGAAATTATTTATAAAAGGTTTACCTGCAGCTAACGGATTTCCTTTTTTACCTGTAGCTAACTGATAAGGACGCATGTTAGGAACACCGGTATTGAATATTGGCCAGATATCGACAGAGCGAGGAGATGCTGCTTTAGGTAATAACAAAGCGCCAAAGGCATTTTCAGCTAAGGCAGTTCCATTAAGAGCCGCATTGCCTTTTAAACCAAACAATCCATCCTGACCATTTCCAAAACCATAGGTTCCCAATGATTTCTTTTGAATACGTAAAGGTTTTAAGGCCGGAACTGCTGTACCAAATTTTGCATCATCCATGTACAATGCCAGTTCAGGATTGTAAAAATAATTTCCGAAAGTTTTAATCTGTTCAGTTGCATCCTGGTAAGGAGTCAGGCTGTTATACAAATCTTTAACTCCAAATGGATCAATAGCCTCATTAGTTAAAGGCATACCTAACCTGGAAACCTGTACCCAATCGCCATGAAATGACTCCTGGCCGGGACCACTTTCATTTAACACTTTAATTTTTTGCCTGCTTGATGAAGCCCAGACACCAATTACGTAATCAGGATCTAAACTGTTTAACTTTTGGAAACGATTCTTGTGATCCTTTTGTAAAGTTTCTATTGGTATTTCCAATGCAATTGTTGATACGTTTTTGCATTGAAGGTGATCCTGCGGCCGTGTGCCATCAGTTCTTGGTGCGTCACCCAAATCAAAAATTCCACCTAAATCTGCAAAGAAAGGATCGTCAACAGGTCCGGCAAACATAGCTTCGCCTGCACTTGAATGCATGATGCTATTATGAAAAAATTCATGATAATCGGTAGCTCCTAAACCCACTTTAGACTCAATAGAACGTGGGCCGATATTAGGAGGAGGTACAATCCCGTTTGTAACAATAGTTTTCCAACTTCCATTTGAATATTTTTCTACGGTGTAAGTATCTTTCTGATTCTCTTTTCCTAATCTCTCATGAAAAAAGGTAGTAGGATCTTCGTTTACCTTTTTAAAAGTAAAGCGGTAAGTAATATCATCACCTTTTGTGGCAGCATTGTTCTTTATGTGTATCTCATAACGAATATGTTCTCCAAAGTTTTCATAATTAGGTCCATCATCGGGTAACTGCCCGGGGATGTAATTAGCAATGATAATAATGTTGTCAGGTTTAGTAGGACTTCGAAAGGCGTAAACGTCGGTGTTGTCAGCCAGGGGATCATACGCAATCATTGGCGCTTCCCTGTGACTGGAAGACATCATAATAACAGAGAAAACAGGCAGGCATAATGTTGCTAATGACCATTTAAGCCCTGTACGGGTAAATAACTTTTTTTTCATTTTTTAATGTTTTTGTTAATAAAATAGATAAATAATCAGAAATTAGTTTTCTAAGAGGAATATCGAATGGATTAAAGTTCAATTGAATTAAACCGGGAGTATCAACAGGATTTGTTGGAATACATGTATTAACGAGAAATTTTGTTAAAAGGTTTTTTAGAAAGTTTATTTATTTTTTCTTTTTAGAAACTTCTTACAATCGCTCATATTTATATAAAACTTTGATAATTATTAATTATTATTTAATAGTATTACTTAGAAAAATTGTAAGTGCGTACGGAATTTAAAAAGTAATATGTATTGAAAGCCAAGTGCCAGGTAGCTGATCCGGAAATAAAAAAGGCAATTAAAATAAACTTTTATGGGTACTTATATCTTAATCTTAAGAGGTATTAATGTAAGCGGGCAAAAGAAAATTATAATGACAGAGTTAAAAAACGCGGTTTGAAAATCCGGAATCTAAAGATGTCGTAAATTATGTTCAAAGCGGAAACGGCATTTTTAAAACTGACAAAGGTACAGCAGGTACTGTGTTCCTATGCCTGCTGCACCCAGATTTGAAATAATAACTCTTGGTTGAGTATTTCCTCCCGTGAAAAATTTTATTGCGTTAAAAGCCGAATAATAACTGACGGGAGCTGATGGGAAATCACTATCTGCATATTATCCTAAAGAATAATTTCAAATTGATTTACCTTGATATAAAAAAACATCAGAAGAATTTACTGTTTCTATAGTTGAATTTAATGGCCCTTTTATCAGTTAAGAGCAATCTTGTCTGCCCGTTATCTTTTAATGCCGAAGTGGTTCTCACACAAAGAAAACCCGCTGCACGGTCCAGTAAAGCGCAATCAAAGCAATTGCTATTGAAAGAGGGTAAACAACTTTCTTCCTGTAATTAACGCTGTTCCCAAAAGGACGGACAATAAGTAGAAAAACAGCCAGTATAATGGATATCTGGCCTAACTCAACACCAACATTGAACGAAAGAATTGAAACAAGAAATTTGTTTCTTGGCAGCCCTATTTCATTTAGTGAGCTTGCGAAGCCCATTCCATGTATTAGACCAAACATAAAAACCAATAATATCCGCCAGGGTTTTAGCTCGGATAATAATAAATTTTCTATAGCTACAAATAAAATTGATAAAGCAATTATAGGCTCTACCACCCCGCTCGGAGCCACAATTATACTCTTCATGCTCATTGCCAGGGTAATAGAATGAGCTACAGTAAAAGCAGTAGCCTGCCACAGTATAACTTTAATTTTATTACTTAACAGACAAAGGCCCACTACAAACAAGATGTGGTCAAATCCTTCAGGTAAGATGTGCGTATAACCCAGTTTAAGATAAAACCATACAACATGTTCTGTTGGAGCTTTTTCTAATACATAATTAATTGTATGTGCAAATGCTGGTGAAGGCATAAGCAGCAGAAAAGGCAAAAAGAGTCCAGCACAAATAATTACTAATTTTTTTGACTGCATGCTTTTTACATGTTTTGCATTGCAGTTACAGTTTCTGCCTTCAATGTTGAACCTATATAAGAGTTTGAAACTGCCGCTTCCTGCAGCATTGACTTTGCCAGTTCTTTTTCGCCCGATTTGTAGAAAATCAAACCAGCCCTGCTTAGCAATACAGGATTTTTAGAATGCGTTTTTAAAGCTGCTTTTATATACGGAACTGCTTTTGCATATTCTCCTTTGTTATAATAAACCCATGCCACTGTTTCATTTACATCTATATTATCAGGGCGGCGGTTATACTCAAGCATAGCATGCTCAAGGGCTTTATCAGGGTTGTTTACTTTGAGATAAGCATAAGCCAGTTCACGATCGGCATAGTGACCGATATTAGCATCTTTATCACCAGCCTGGGAGTCTTTTGTCAGGTTTTCTATTACCTTATTTGCAACATCATTCGCTTTTTTATTTTGTCCTGTTGTTCGATAAAGATCAACTAATTCTTCTTTCACAGAATTATCAGTTATTAACGAGTCAGCTTTTTCGTAATAGGTGATAGCTTTCTTATAATCATTCTGAGATACAGCTACCCTTGCAAGACCAGCCAATGCATAAGGATAATCCGGGCGCATGCTCAGAGACATATTGTATAAATTTTCTGCAGTTTTATAATCCCCGGTTTTCTCATACAGGTTTCCCAGTTGCACTCTCGTCCATTCTGTGTGCTCATCACCCTGTCCACCTGCTTCTGCAGCCATTTTCATCGCATCTATAGCACTTTTGTAGTTTCCAAAAATTTCTCGTAAATAAGACACACGAGAATAAGAGGTTAAGTCAGGACGAATGGAAACCATCCGGTCAGCATTAGCTACCGCTGAGTCGTACTGCCCCATTTCTACGTATCCGTCTACCATCAATCCGTATACGTAGGCGTTGTAAGGGTTTACTTTCTGCGCTTTTTGGGCTGCAGCAAGGCCTTCTGCAAAATGGTGCTGCGATAATAATATCAGCGATCTATACACCAAGGCATTGAAATTAGAAGGATCTGCCTTTAAAATATTATTTACATACTTCATTGCAGCCTGGTCGTAATACATATAATTGCCTGTCTCACGGGCTTCCTGAATGTAAAGAGCGGCTAACCTGATAGAGGCATTCATGTCATTAGGATCTTGTTGTAAAGCTGCAAATAAAACATCGGCCCGCTTTTTAACGTCTTTCCATTCCGGCGTATTAGCGGCTGCACCTTTCCTGGGAAGTAAAGTATAAACAGTATTTTCTTTTTCTTTTTCCTTTCTGTTATAATTATAAATGATCCCAATAACAGCAGCAACAAACACTATAAGGCAAACAATATAAATCTGATTTTTTTTCATTGGATAATTTTAAAAATTTAAGAGAAACCTTACTAACATTCAAATTTCTGGTTTTAATAATAAGATATGGAAATTATTGTAGACGTTTTACATTGAGAATGAAAAAATTAACAGTTGTGAAAGAAAACAGGTTTTAATATGAATGTATTTATAACACATTTTCCGCTTTATTACCAGTAAAGTTATTTCGAAAATTTTTATTATAACCTCTCCGATTATTTTTTTTATTGAGGATAAGTCCAAAACATTACACCCAGTTACTTTTTGTCAGTAAAATTACACAAAGTCACAGTTTCTTAAATAATAATACTTATGATTAAAAAAAATAACCCGGTTATTGTTACAACCGGGTTATTTTAAACTATGATTTTAACAGCCTGAATTACGTGTTATTGTTTTACAATTTTCTTTGTTTCAAGTCTGACACCGTTACTTTCTGCTACCAGAATGTAAGTACCTCTGTTAAATCTCGAAATATTAAATTCACCTGCTCCGTTTGTAATTATCTGCGAAGCCATTTTCCTTCCGCCGGCATCATATAGATGTACAGTTAAAGGCATTTGGGTTGTATATACTTTAATAAAGTTGGAAGCAGGGTTTGGCGTTACAGTAATAAGCGTTTGAGAAGTAAACTTAACTAACCTGATAACTGAGTACGTAAACCTGCCATCTTTATCAACCTGCCTGATACGGTAGAAGTTATTCTTCTGCCTTGACGGGTTCATATCGGTAAATTCATACGAGTTTGTACCGTCTCCGCCTTTTGACATTACAGAACCTATCCTGGTAAATGCAGTTCCGTTAAGACTTTGTTCAATCTCATAACGATCAGTATTTACTTCATTTGACACGTGCCAGCGCAGTTGTACATTCTGATTTACTTTTTCAGCTACAAAGCTAACCATATCAATAGGAAGAAGCACTTCTGTGCCCTTATATTCCGGTCCTACGAAACCTCTCCAGGGAGTTTGCAGGTAAGGGAAGCAGGCCAATAAAGTTGTATCATTATGAGTAACACCAGCATTAAAGCCAAGCACACTTGCAAGTTGCGGAGTAACAGGACTTTTAGTACTATCATAATCATCATACCACAAACCAATTGCAGCAAGCGCAACGCCTGATACCGCCTGTAACTCTATGGTTGTTACATCATCTTCAAGTCTTCTTCCATTGGGAAAACCATCCATGTTAGGAATAAACTGAAGTGCAGTAGAGTCAGCAGTAAACCTTTTGTCAGTGAGACCTAAAACAGCAGCCTGAATAATTCCAAGGGAGCTAAAATCAGGACTATTCCTTGGGGTAACAGGCACTGCCATATTTAGTCTTAGCATATCACCAAGTGTAGGCAAAAAATTATTAATAAAAGGCTTACCTGCCGCAAGAGGATTATTCACAGGTTTACCTGTTGCCAGCTGATAAGGAGGTAAATTAGGAACACCTGTTAAAAATATAGGAAGAATATCAACTGCACGTGGACTCATACTGTCAGGAAGCAAAATACTACCGAAGTTTGCCTCCGAAAGAGCAGTCCCGTCTAATGCAGGATTTCCCTTGAGGCCATATAAACCTTTTTTCCCGTTTCTAAAATCATATGCTCCTAAAGATTTGGTTTGAATACGTAATGCAGCTAACCCAGGAACCGCACCACCAAATGCAGAGTCATCCATATATAAAGCTAACTCAGGATTGTTGAAGTATTTGCCGTACGCAGTATCGCCAGAAGGATTTGAAGCGTTCCATTTGTCTTTTTGCCCAATTGGATTTATAACTTCATTTGTAAGCGGCATACCGAGGCGGGAAACCTGTACCCAATTGCCTGAACCGATATAAGCTGCGCTATCTGTATTGAAAGTAGATATTTGCTGGCGGCTGGCATTAGCCCATACGCCGATAACGAAGCTGGAGTCTAAAATACTGACTGCCTGTGCAGTTGTTTTTTGATTTCTCTGTAATGTAGATATCGGGACCTGTATGACGATAGAGTGAACGTTAAATTTTGCAAGACCATCACGTGCTGCAGTTGTATCTCTGAAATTACCTACATCAAATGCGCCCCCTAAATCTACAAAGAAAGGATCATCTCTGGGACCGCAAAATACAGTTTCACCTGTAGTCGCAGTCGTCGTAGCAGCATTTACCAGGCTGTCGTAGGTAACACCCAATCCAACTGTAGTGTTTTCAATTGATCTTGGCCCGATATTATTGGGCGGAACAATACCATTACCGTTTACAATAGTAGTGAAGTTGGCGCCCGCATCCATACTGCGCTCTAATGTGTACGTAGTTTTAATATTCTGCTTTTTAAGCCTGATATTAAAAAAGGTAGTGGGATCTTCATTTACACTCTTAAATGTAAAGCGGTAAATAATCTCATCTCCGGCTTTGGTGCCATCATTATCTACATGTATTTCATAGCGGACATCTGTACCGAAATTATAATAATTAGGTCCTCCGGCAGGATGCTCAAAAGGGATATAGTTTGCAATAAGAACAACTTTGTTGGTATCGCATGGACTTCTGAATGCATAAACATCCGTATTATCTGCTAAGGGATCATTTGCAATCAGCGGAGCTTCTCTGTGAGATGAAGCTATGGCACTGGTTTGATTAAGGACTAAACAAACCAATACGGCTGAAAAGAGGTTTAAAAGTTTTTTCATAAAATTTCTTTTGTTGATTTGTTAGAACCTTGGTTTAATAGTGTAATCGAATCCTCTCCATGGGGTTTGTACATAAGGAAAAGATGCTTTGAATGTTGTATCGTTTTTCGTAACGCCTGCTGTAAAACCAAGCACACTCTTTAGTTGCGCAGTAACAGGACTGGCAGTTGTATCCTTGGCATTGTAGTCATCATACCAAAGACCGATTGCGGCAAGTGCTACACCAGATACAGCCTGCAGTTCTATGGTTGTTACATCATCTTCCAGTCTTCTTCCGTTAGGGAAACCATCCATATTAGGAATAAACCGAAGTACTGTAGAGTCAGCAGTAAACCGTGGGTCAGTAAGACCTAAAACGGCAGCCTTGATAATTCCAAGCGAGCTGAAGTCAGGGCTGTTCCGGGGTGTAATAGGCACTGCCATATTAAGGCGAAGCATATCACCGAGTGTGGGCAGAAAGTTATTAATAAAAGGCTTACCTGCGGCCAACGGATTACCATGCTTTCCAGTAGCTAATTGATAAGGTCTGGCATTTGGAACGCCTGTTAAAAATATAGGAAGTAAGTCAACGGCACGGGGACTCTTATTATCAGGCAGCAAAATTTTTCCATAAGCTGCATCATCAAGAGCAGTGCCTGCGACGGCAGCACTACCTTTAAGAGAATACAAACCTGCACTATCATTCCTAAAGTCAAATTTGCCTAAGGACCTTGTCTGGATACGAAGAGCATTTAAAGCGGGTACAGCTCTTGCAAATCTTGTAGTATCCATATATAGAGCTAACTCAGGATTGTTAAACATTGGGCCATAAGCAACATCATTTTTATTATAAGGAGTCAGTGTGTTCCACTTGTCCTTACCGCCAATAGGTATAATGGCTTCATTGGTTAACGGCATACCAAGACGGGACACCTGTACCCAATTGCCCGTATAGCTCTTAGTGCCATCTCCATTGATTGTTTTAATTTGCTGGCGGCTTGCGCTTGCCCATACGCCAATTACAAAGTTGCTATCTAAGATACTGGTAGCCGCGGCAGTGGTTTTACCATTTTTCTGCAGCAGATTAATTGGTATCTGTAAAACAATACTATGTACATTGAAACGTGCAAGCGCATCTTTTGGCAGATTAGTAGTATTACTGTCAGGTCTGAAGTTACCAACATCCATTATACCGCCAAGGTCAACAAAGAAAGGATCATCTGCCTGACCGCAAAATATCTTTTCTGCATTTGGAAGAGTGACTGTAGCGGCTTTGATTAATGCATCATAAGTAGTTCCTAATCCAACAGTGCCGTTTTCTATTGATCGGGGGCCGATGTTAGGTGGTGGCACCATACCCTTAGTAGTATCTACAATAGTTGTAAATGCTCCTCCGCCTATGCTTTTTTCACACATATACGTCGTCTTCAGGTTTTGCTTGCCAAGACGTATGTTGAAAAAAGTAGTGGTATCCTGATTAGTCTGGTAAAAGGTAAAACGATAGGTTATATCGTCACCGGTTGTAGCTGTTTTGTTTTTAATGTGAATTTCGTACCGGATGTTCGGTCCGAAGTTGTAGTAATTTGGGCCTCCCTCCGGCAGTTCCAAAGGAATGTAATCTGCAATAATAGTTACTTTGGTGCTGTCGTTAGGGCTTCGGAAAGCATAGACATCGGTGTTGTCTGCCAACGGGTCGTGGGTAATTAAAGGCGCTTCGCGATGGGAGGAAGCGCTTACCTTAGTAGTGGTAAGAAACGCAAGCAGTGGCAAGACGAGACATAGCCTCCAACCGCTTAACCGGATAGATTTTTTTTTCATAGCCAGGAAATTTTTGTTTTTAAATGTTAAACCATAGAATTTCAGGAAATACTAATTGAGTAATTACGTCTAATTATTTCAAATAGTTTTTAAAATTAGGGAAAAAATTTAACTTTCTTTAAATCTTTCAACAACTTATTATTAACTGTTTAATTTTTATTAAAATAGCGACGTTATAGTTTGACAGACAGGAAAAATAAGATAAAGGAAGAAGTAAAAAAAGCATAAAAGATAAAACGCTTTCCTTCCACATATTATTGTTTAAACAGGTAAAACTATTTTTTTTGAATGGTAAGTGACCGTGACAATGAAGCAAGTCCTTTTATTAATAATTCTGATATAGCAGTAACTTCTGCTGCAAATCAGGTTAAAAATGCAGCTTGCCAAAGTAATATATATTGTAAGGGTATTAAACAATATATTCTTACCGGCTATGATCAAAAAAAATTTCAGACGGAACATTAAAAAATAATAAGAGTAACACTTTTCTAATAAAATGCAAAAATTTCGCTTTCTGAATTAAATACGCATTACAATGTGCGCAAAGACTTATTTTTAATTTATGAAAAAAGTTCTTACAATTATTCTTTTAACTGTACTGGCCTCTATAAAGGCAATGTCTCAGCATCCTTCGGCAACTATTCCTGATTTTACTTTTTATAAGTTAGATAAAACAGCTTTTACCAATAAAAGCATTCAACCTGGTAAATTATCACTTATTATTTTTTTTGATGCAAGCTGCGACCACTGCCAGCATGCAATGGAAACCTATAATATGCATTACCGGGAGTTAAATAAAACCAATCTTTATTTGATTACTTTAGACAACCAGGCAAGCATTAATTACTTTATGACAAAATATGCCAGTAATTTATATGGCAGCAAAAATGTAACAATACTGCAAGACTTAAAGAATGAATTTATACCAAAGTTTGGCGCCCGTAAATATCCCTCCATGTTTCTTTATTCGCCGCAAAAGAAACTATTGATGTACGATGATGAGCCAAAAAACGTAGGAAATTTTTTGCAAAAAATAAATGCAAATTCAAAATCAAAATCATAAGAAATAAGATGCTTCTCATCTTTTCTCTGATATTGCTGTAATAGAGGTAATTATAAGCTGAAAATAAAAAAAGCTGGAAAATCTGTTGATTTCCAGCTTTTTTATAAATACATAAAGCTCTGAAAGGTTAAATGCGAAAGTAATATCAGTATTTAGATTTTGAGGTATCAACAAAGTACCTGCCGTCTTTTTTATCCTTACTTCTGCCAATTATATAACCACCAGCTCCGCCGATAACACCGCCTATAATAGCTCCTGTTCCTTTTTTCTTGCTCAAAATAGCTCCTGCGGCAGCGCCTGTACCGGCACCAATCACGGCACCTTTTGCCGCTTTGCTCCAACCCTTCTTTTTGGTTTCGGTAGTAGTGGTAGTTGTAGTGGTTTCGGTACCGCTGCCCGATGTGCCATTAGAAACCGTGCTGCTTTCAGATTTGGAAGTGCCTGCTGTCCTTGCCGGTAAGCTTGCTCTTTTGGTATGGGTAGTCGTACTATGGCGCACCGTAGATTTTTCAACAGGTACGGGAGCAATTTCTGCTTCTTTCGGCTTTACTTTTACATAAGCATTACCGTCATTTCCGACTATGGTATCACTAACTCCGTTCAGTTGTACTTCCTGCGCTTTATCAGTAAAAGCATTGTGATTTAAGGTAGCTGTATCAGCAGAAGGTGCAGCGGCAGCCGTATCAGGAGTTGTTTTTGGATTGTTGTTGCAAGCTGCAAAAACTGCGGTCACTGCAAAAATTGAGAGTATTTTTTTCATGATTATATGTTTTAAGAAAGTTGTTACCTCCTGTCTTGCATCCTGTTAAAGATATTGACAGTTTTATAAGTGTTTTTACATTAACGAATAATTGCAGCCTTTATGCGTACCGGTCATTTTACTATAGATATCATTTAAAATAACCCGGTGTCATTCATATTAGCTGCAACCGCTTCTAAGAGAAAACTATGCCATACTGCAACTTTCCGGGCAATGGTTTTTGTTAATAATAATCAAAACAAAGGGATAACAGGTAATAATGAAAGACAGGTATGACAGGCTGCGTATGTACGAGCCGTTCATGTTTGTATTTTTTGTTAAGCGTAACTTTGCCGCGGCAAATTGTTTGCGGTTTTTGAAATCTTAATGTCAAGGAATTCTCCGGCAGGCAGGCAGGATCAGTTGCTGTATGAACGACAGCAATGATATTTACAGTAAATGAAGTCTCATCAATAAGATGATGAATTGCATAAGGAAAGTTGTGAAGTTGAGTGAATCTTACATTCCTGTACCTGATTGCATGTACTCCAGTACGTAACATTAAGGCTTCAGCTATCGGCAGAACTGCTGGTTCTGTTGCTATGCGACTTAACAATTTTGCTAATGTTGATCCATTTCATCAGCAAAGAGGCATTGCAGGATTATCTGGCGGAAAGAGGCAAGTTGAACCAATATGGAAGGAATTTATCACTAATAAAGATGAATTGCTATTCGAAAGTGAACGAATACTTGCTCAAAAAGAACACATAACTATTGAAGATAAATACGTAGATATTTTAAAAGGAACAGATCATTTAAAAGGTGAGTATAAAGTGCGAGAAGTAAAAACAAGGGTTAATCAAAATGTATTTCGACAAATTGTAATTGCTAATTATTCAGGGAAATGTGCTGTCTCTGGTATTGATATTCCCGATTTACTCGTTGCAAGTCATATTATTCCTTGGGCAAAAAATGAAGAAGAAAGGCTTAATCCTGAAAATGGCATTTGCCTTTCGCCTTTGTATGACAAAGCTTACGATAAGGGTTATATAGGAATAAATGAAAAATTTGAAATTCTTTTGTCAAATGATTTAAAGAAGATTATCATCAAAAACATTTTGCTTCAATAGGTGGCTCAAAAATCATTATGCCTAAAAAATATTATCCCAAAAAAGACTTTCTTCAATTTCATCTTACTAACATTTTCAAGGGTTAAATTTAATAATAGTATTTAATGTATAAACCAACAGCTAAAGGTTATTTTTTAGGATGCGCGGAAAGGAAATAGGTATTATGCAGGCAGGCTTTAATGTAATACAATCACTTGATCTTGATCCAGAAGCTACCTCTTGCATGAAAATAAATAGTCACTACTTTTCTCATTCAGTATTAACAGTGGATATAAAAAATAAAACTGTTTTAGAACAGCCAAAGACAGACATAATTGTGGGAACGTATCCTTGCACAAAATATTCAACTATTGCAGATATCCATGGCACTCGTACCGGTGATGATTTATTTTTACACTTTTTCAGACATATTGCTATTGAGCAACCAATAATCATTTGCGTTCATTTTAAAAAATTTTAGGTTTGCCAAATGCAAGAAAGACAAAAACAAACCAGAACATTTTTTATAAAACCAGTGGCATAATTATAGCATCAATTAGATAAATTTAGAAAAAAATGAACGAAGAACAAAACATACCGGAAAAATCAACAGAAGCAGAGCAGGATACAAGCAAAATATCCTTTGGTGATAGTACATTACAGTCACCGGAAGAGAACGAAAACAATAAGGATAATGATACCTATTATGAAGTAGATAAGCCTAAAAAAGAGTTAAGCACAAATATTGGAGACGGTGAAATGCGAAATGAAGGAACAGTCGGAACCGGAGATATTCCTGAAGATAGTTCATTCTTGCTTGAAGGACAAACGGACGAACAGGATAAAGCCGAAATGCAGGACTCAGGAAATTGAACCTAAACATTTTTTTATAAGGCATCACACTTTGTGGTGCTTTTTGCATTATAATAATCCTGGTACTAATTTGTACGCTGCTGTAACTTGGTAAAAGTTTCTTTGATGCCGTTTGGCAAAAAAATAGTCAGCAGATAAAAACTACTTTTTAGCTGCTGACTATTATACTGTACAAGGGTGCGACGCAACGGAAGCATCAACAAAGACTCAACGGTTTGTTACCAAAACTTTCTTTTAATTGTTCTTAGATTAAGCACTTTGTTAACTGATTTTCAATTTGTTCTTCGGATAGGCAAAGTATCCGCCGCTGCCTGACACGCTTTCAAGCTTTTCCTGCTCTTTATTTTTTACACGGCCTGAGCCCCGGTCTTTTGGCCATGCTACATATCCCGCTTTTCTATAGCTGCTTTGTGTGTTAATGTCAAATATAAGCGGGGCATGATATACGGGGTAAAAGTTCTTTAATACTCTTTCCTTAATCCTGCGTATAATATTATAATTGTTGTTCATTTTTTTACATTTTTAAGTTTTATAAATCAAGCTGTCTTCACTTTCGCAGCCAATAGTGTGGTTCCAAAACCTAACACCGCTATCAGTGCAAACGATAATCGTAAACCTGCTGCCTGTGCAATAAAACCTATCAGCGGAGGCCCGATTAAAAAACCCAGGAAACCTATGGTTGACACAGTTGCCAAAGCTGTGCTGGCTGACATAGTGGTTGACTTACCGGCAAGGCCATATACAATAGGAACTACCGAAGAGACACCAAAACCTACGAGCAGAAAACCTGTTGTTGCTGATAAAAGGTTAGGAAAGAGAACGGCTACCATTAACCCTGTTGTTATAACGACTCCGCTTAGCTGCAGCATTCGCTTTACGCCGAATCTTGTTACAAGCCAGTCTCCGATAAAACGTCCCAAAGCCATCGTTGCGGTAAATGCAACGTAGCCCATGGTTGTAAATTTTGCCGGTGTCTCTACCACTTTTTGAAAATACACACCGCTCCAGTCTGCCATTGCGCCTTCGCAAACCATGCATGAAAATGCTATGAGCCCAAGTATTAAAATACCTTTATCAGGTTTTACAAATACCGGCTTTGACCCTTGCTGGCTTGTCTCGTTGGGCAAGGTGTTTTTGAAGGAGGCTAACACTATCATACCTGTTACTCCGCAAATAATAGAAAAGTGTATCAACGGTGTAAGGCCAACAGATACAAAGAGGCTGCCTAATACCGCCCCCGTAAATCCCGCAAGGCTCCACAGCCCGTGAAAAGAAGCCATAATAGATCTGCCATATAAATTTTCAATTCCTACCGCCTGTGTGTTCATAGCAATGTTGATCATGTTTGCCCATACCCCAAAAAGAAATAAAGCCATAACCAACTGGGTTACGCTGCCGGCACTAGCCAGCAGCACAAGTGTAAGCGGGTATAGTACAGAGGCAACCAGCATGACAGTTTTGGTTCCGCACTTCGCAGATACCCATGCTGACAAAGGCAGGCTTATAAGCTGACCGACCGGCAATGCAAACAGCACCAGACCTAAGCCCGCTTCAGTTAAATGCAGGGCATTCTTAATGTCTGGTATTCTGCTCGCCCAGGTTGAAAAAGTGAGGCCTGCCATAAAGAAAAAAGCGCTTATAGCTATTCTGTATGTTCGGGGTTGTATTGTTAACGTTGTGTTCATAATATTCAATCTTTTCGTTCATAATCATTCCGGGTTGCTTATTGTTTATTTTTTAATTAAAGCTGCCGGAATTTTTTATCGGCTATTGCTTCTGCCTGTAATTGTGCTGCTGTTGAATTTATTGCCTGAAAACTCTATTCAAACAAACTTACCAGTTACAAGCTAAGATTTTATAAATGGGTTCTTACTATTTTTTAAGAACTTTCTATGGCAGACTGATCGTCCGGGCAGAAGGAATAAACCTAATTGGAACAACAAAATTACGACTTGATGAAAGAAAAATGGTGTTAAAGCGACTTTCTTAACAATTTCTTATTATAGCTTTTTTGGTGCTTTGAAAAAAATGTACTAACGAACGTTAGGAAGTTAATTGTTTTCCTTTTAATAATATACCTGATTAAATTTCTTACATTATTTAAAAGATCGCTTGTATTTTTAAGACCAGTTGTTTATATTGCCTGCTAACGTAATAGCAGTAAATAAAGCAATCAAAAACCTACAACGTTGAAGCTTTGATGATTATTTCGTCTGCAACAGATTCAAACAATTTTGGTAAAATATATTACTTTTGAAAAAAAAGGACTGTTAGCTCAGTTGGTTCAGAGCATTACTTTGACAGAGTAGGGGTCACTGGTTCGAGTCCAGTACAGTCCACTTCAAAATATTATAACTATCTATTTTCAATTGAGATGAACAGTTATAATATTTATGGGTAAAAGCTGGGGTATGGTAGAAATTTTAAAAATAATAAACTACAAATTAAACCTAAAGTGGCAAATTTTAATAGTATTAATAAAAAGAAAAAACCACATTGGGTCCGGTTTTGAAAATAGATTTAGATAAAAAAAATAATTCAATAATAATTAGGGGATTATTTTACAGAGACAACTCTTATCTATTGATGCCACGCAATAGCCCTATTGTGGTCGTTAACTATCCAACGCGTTTTTAAGATTAAGTGAAATTGAAAAAAATAGATATTTGGATGCATCGATTCAAGCTGCAAAAAAACTTTTAATTCCTTTACACCCGGATCAAATACCTAACTAAAATTATTTATAAAAAAGGCCGGCTTAAAAAAATCTGGCATTACCAATTCGACTATATCAAAAAGCCGGATATGTTCTGATAGGTTATTTACGAGAATAGCAGATTTATGAAAATTAAAAACTCACCTGGCAGCTTACGCATATTCTAAAGGATCAGAAAAGCACATTTTTTATGAACGACGTTTTAGGGAATGCCTTGTATGATTATTATACAAAAGCTGCTCCTTCTAAATTATGGATACATAACACATACGGGCCAAAAGAAGAAATGCCGGTACATATTTACTTTCGTAAAGCAGAAGACATGCCTACCCTTGAGTTAATAGCTTTAGAAAATTGTAAAGGAAAAGTATTAGACATTGGTGCGGGCGCAGGAAGTCATGCATTGGTGCTGCAGCAAAAAGGGATTGACGTTACAGCTATAGATATATCACCAAAAGCAGCAGAAGTAATGAAGCTGCGGGGAGTTCGGGCAATCGCTGAGCAAGACATTTTTACATGTAAAACAGGAGGTTTTGATACCCTGTTGCTATTAATGAATGGCATTGGTTTAACCGGAAACATCAGCAGGCTCAGAAAATTTCTTCAACAGGCAAAAAAGCTGCTTCGCTTTGATGGACAGCTCATTTTCGATTCATCAGACGTAGCATATTTATATGAAGGGAAACCCCCTGAAATGGAAAATTATTACGGTGAAATAATGTACCAATATGAGTACAAAAGACAAAAAACAGATTGGTTTAGCTGGTTATACATTGATAAAAGGAAACTTGCTGAAATTGCGAACCAGGAAGGTTGGGAAACTGAAATCTTATATAAAGATGAATTTGACCAATATCTGGCAAGATTAGTTATTCAAGAAATATAATCAAATTAAACAAGGGCAAAATCTTTTTCCTTACACTTTATAAAAAAGGCGTTAAGAAAATTAGGTGGGAGATAAAAAAACAAAATAAAATTTATATACGTTTAATTCCCCTAATTCTATGAATTTTTATTGAGCTTAATAAGTAGTTGCATGTGAAGCTTGTTTTTCAAAAATCATTCTTTTTTGACTGTTGAATAAGTTTCTATATTTTGCCCCGGATGTCACACGACCTGCTTTACCAGATTTCGCTAACCTTAGTTCCTAATGTCGGTCCTGTACAGGCGAAGATACTTACCGAGTATTTTGGCAATGCAGAAGACATATTCAAGGCATCTAAAACACAGCTTGAAAACATTGAAGGTATCGGAGAAGTAAGGGCAAGATGTGTAAAAACGTTCAGCAATTTCTCAATTGGGGCAAAAGAGATAGCGTTTATTGATAAATATAAGATCGAAACACTTTTTCTTACAGAAGATAAATACCCCAAGCGGTTATTAAACTGCTACGACTCACCAACGCTATTGTACTATCGTGGAAATGCAGATTTGAATTCTCCTAAAATAATAAGCGTTATAGGCACAAGAAATAACACTGATTACGGGCGTCAGCAGACAGAGCAACTGATTGATGAACTACAAAGCCTGCAGGTTTTAATTGTCAGCGGCCTTGCTTATGGAATTGATGCTATTGCCCACAAAGCTGCGGTTCAAAATAACCTTCCAACTATAGGTGTGCTTGCACATGGTTTAGATAAAATTTATCCCGCCCAGCACGCTAATCTTGCAAAGCAAATGTTGCAAAACGGAGGTTTACTTACAGAATTTACAAAAGAAACGATGCCTGATAAACATAACTTTCCCAGGCGAAACCGCATTGTGGCCGGTATGGCTGACGCAACGATAGTGATTGAAACTGCTGTAAAAGGCGGAAGCATGATAACTGCCGAACTTGCCAATGGCTATAACCGGGATGTGTTTGCTTTTCCCGGAAAAGTAACTGACAGCAAAAGTGCGGGTTGTAATCATCTTATAAAAAACAATAAAGCCGTTTTACTAACTGATACAGCGCAGCTTATTGAAATGCTTGGCTGGAGTGAGAAGAAAGCAAAGCGGAAGGAACAAAAAGAATTATTTATTTCTCTCAGCAAGGAAGAACAGGTATTGGTAGATATTTTAAAAGAGAAGGAATCTGTTCATATTGATGAAATTTTTTTAAAAAGCGGCCTGACCAGCAGCACAGTTGCCGCAACTATGCTAAATCTTGAATTTCAAAATGTAATTGCTTCTTTTCCGGGAAAGATATACAGGTTGTTGTAGCAGTGAACAACTATTGCTGAAGTTATTTTACAAATTTATAGCGCAGGCTGCTTCATCAGTACATTTGTTTCATAAAGGGCATGCGGTCTAATAAGCTAAAAATTATATTGATAGATCCCTATAAAATTGTTTTAAAAAGAAAAATCTTTAGAGGTTTTGAACAATTAAGTCAGGACCATTACGAACCGTTGATAAAATTATTTTCAAATAACATTCATTATTGCTCTGCAGGTAACCAGGCATTAAGCGTGAAAGATTTACAAAGGAGGCAGTGGATATATGGTTTCAAAGATTATTAAGACTTTGCGTTACAAACTTAAAATTAAATCTATAAGTATTTATGGAACGCCCTGTAATACCCCTGTAATATACATTATGCTTGTCACTTAGCACGAACGTAATGCAGTTTAGCATTAGTTTTTCAATTAAGCTTTATATCTTTAACCAAAGGCGACTGCAATTTTATTGTCGCCATATCGCAAACCTAAGCATGAAGTACGAAAAAGAAATAAACCGCCGCAAAACATTTGCAATAATCAGTCACCCCGATGCGGGAAAGACTACATTGACAGAAAAATTTTTATTATTTGGCGGCGCGATACAAACCGCAGGAGCGGTAAAAAGCAATAAAATAAAAAAGCATGCTACCAGTGATTTTATGGAGATTGAGCGGCAGCGTGGTATATCAGTAGCAACATCAGTAATGAGCTTTGAATATAAAGGAATGCTGATAAACCTTCTCGACACTCCCGGTCACAAAGATTTTGCAGAAGATACTTACCGCACTTTAACAGCAGTTGACAGTGTGGTGCTCGTGGTAGACAGTGTAAACGGCGTGGAGGAACAAACACGCCGCCTGATGGAAGTCTGCCGCATGAGAGATACGCCGGTAATTGTATTTATAAATAAGATGGACCGCGATGGTAAAAACCGGTTTGATCTGCTGGAGGAGATTGAAAATGAACTGAAAATATCCCTTCACCCCATGACGTGGCCTATTAACCAGGGCAAAGATTTCAAAGGCGTATACAACCTGCATGATAAAAACCTGGTATTGTTTGCCGCAAGCACCAAAGGATCAGATGAAAATACAGTTGAGATCAGTGATTTGAATAGTAAAACACTGGATGAGAAAATAGGTGAGCGTGATGCAGCAACCTTACGTGAAGATGTGGAACTCATAGATGGCGTATATGGTAAACTGAGTACAAATGATTACCTGGCAGGAAAAGTAGCTCCTGTCTTTTTTGGAAGCGCTGTCAATAATTTTGGTGTTCGGGAACTGCTTGATACATTTATTCGCATTGCACCAACTCCGAGAGATCGTGATACGAATGTAAGAGCAGTAAATGTGGCAGACCCTAAATTCAGCGGTTTTATCTTTAAAATACATGCCAACCTTGACCCGAAACATCGTGATCGGATTGCTTTCTTACGCGTATGCAGCGGCAAGTTTGAGCGTAATAAATACTTTCATCATGTGCGAATAGATAAAGATGTGCGTTTCAGCAACCCTTACTCTTTTTTAGCCCGTGATAAGGAAGTGGTAGACGAGGCCTTTCCCGGAGATGTAGTTGGTCTGTTCGATACCGGAAACTTTAAGATCGGCGATACATTAACCGAAGGTGAAGATTTTTATTTTACCGGGATTCCTACTTTTTCTCCTGAAATCTTTAAAGAAGTGGTGAACAAAGATCCATTAAAAACAAAGCAGCTTGAGAAAGGTTTGATACAGTTGACTGACGAAGGTGTAGCCCAGTTGTTTACTCAATTTGGCGGAAACAAGAAGATTATCGGTTGTGTGGGTGAGCTGCAATTTGAAGTAATTCAATACCGTTTGCTGCATGAATACGGAGCTTCTGTTCAGTTTAACAGCCTTCCTTTTTATAAAGCATGCTGGCTTACAGGCGACCCTAAGATACTGGAAGATTTTGCACGATTTAAGCAGGCAAATGTAGGAGAAGACAAGGACGGCAATATGGTTTACCTGGCACAAAGTGAATGGTTTTTAAATACGGAAAGACAGAATAATCCTGATATTGAGTTTCATTTTTCAAGTGAAGTGCATAAGTAGTCTGAACTGGGAGTGTGGGATTAATGGGATTTGTGGGAAATATAGAACCACGATTTTTGGGATTAACAAAGGATTAATGAGGAAATGAAGGTTTACAAACTTTTGAAGGATGAGTATAATTTAGCTCGTTCCCTTCCCAATCATCCCAAAAATCCTATAAATCCCGGTTCAGTCAATTTTACTTCAACATTTTATAACTGTATTTTTTTATACGCTTGTTATAATATTCTCCTACTGAAGATGATTTCATAAGATTAGTATACTCTGAAACAGGCACTTTATAGTATTTATAAATGGCGTTATTCACTAATTCGATCTCAAGCACTTTTTTATCTTTGTCATAACCTACTGATTTCAGCACACTTGATTCTACATTCTCACGTTTCATATCAATCTTTTAGCAATAAACGCAAACAAAAGGCCAACTCCAGAGATTGCGCTGTTCAATTATCTTTGCCTTTCTGTCAACAGTCAGCTATCAACTGTCAACTTTATCATGAGTGAATCTATAAAAAAAATAAGCTTCAATGGCTCCCCTTCAGGCGCTGGGGGGCTTGATGTAATAATAATTGGCGGCGGCCCCATCGGTCTTGCCTGTGCCCTCGAAGCTAAAAAAGCAGGATTATCTTATGTGATTCTCGAAAGAGGAACTTTGGTTAATTCGTTGTATAACTATCCTTCCAACATGACTTTTTTTTCTACCAGCGAAAGGCTGGAGATTGGAGGAGTTCCTTTTGTAAGCAATAACCCGAAACCAACAAGGCCTGAAGCGTTGGAATATTACAGAAGAGTTGCTGCTGCAGGAGAACTGAATATAAAGCTTTTTGAAGAAGTGCTGAAGGTGGAAAAGGGAAATGGACTTTTTACCGTTATAACAACTAAGCAAGTTTATACTTGTAAAAATATCGTTATAGCCACTGGCTTCTATGATATTCCTTATTTGCTGAATGTACCTGGCGAAAGTTTACCTAAAGTAAAGCATTATTATAAAGATCCTTTTTTCTATGCTTTTCAGAAAGTATTAGTGGTGGGTGCAGCAAACTCTGCTATTGACGCAGCGCTGGAAACCTGGCGCAAAGGTGCAGAAGTGACAATGGTTATCAGGGGAGATAAAATAAGTGACCGGGTAAAATACTGGGTAAAGCCTGATATTGATAACAGGATTGCAGAAGGATCAATAAAAGCATATTTCAACTCAACGATAGCTAAAATAAGAGAACATGAAGTGGACATAAATACGCCGGAAGGTATGGTAACTGTTCAAAATGATTGGGTACTATCTATGACCGGTTACCAGCCTGATTTAAAATTTCTCAAAGATGTTGGTATTGCCGTATCTGATGATGCTGTTCTTTGCCCGGCGGTAAATGAAGAAACACAGCAAACCAATGTGCCCGGAGTTTATCTGGCAGGCGTTATTTGCGGAGGAATGAACACTCACCGGTTGTTTATAGAAAATTCGAGAATCCATGCAGAAAAGATTGTAAAGCATATAAAATCTCCGATAAACAAAGAAGAAGCAATAGAAAATTTTGAAATGAAGGCAACAAGTGATCTCTGATTGTTTTAATCCTCTTTCCATGTATTACCTAATTCAGGAGAAATCATGCACTTTTCATTCAAATCAAATTCAAAGCTTTTTTGAAAAGGCTGCAATTGGTATTTGCCTTTTACCAATTCGTATATTTCTATACCTTTTTTCTTTATGTCAACTATCAGGCAGTACTTAACTCCTTCCTGTTCATAATATTGGTATTTTATGCCCTTGTCTTTTTCTTCGGTTGCATTAGATAAAATTTCAATAATTAAAGCAGGCGGAAAGTCAAGGAATTTCTATTATATAAAAATTAATCGTAATGCCGGTTGCTCTACGTTGGCCGATAGATTTCCCCCATTCTACATAATACCAAACTTTCGTATTGTCCCTGGATAATTTTGTTGATATATTGGTACTCATAACTAATTTAAGTTAAGTGTTCGCCATACTGTTAGCCAATATACGGCTAAAAATAATGTAAAAAGCGGGAAAAAGAGTGGGAAAGCAACAAAGCTAAAATAAAAAAATCCCTATAAATCAATGAGTGAGTATGAGTTATATGGATTATCAAGTGCCCGGGACTGGAATCGAACCAGCACATTCTTGCGAACGGCAGATTTTGAGTCTGCTGCGTCTACCAATTCCGCCACCCGGGCTTTTTTTAGTCATTTAGTCAATAGTCATTCAGCCGTAAAGGAAGAAAATCCTTTATTGACTTACTTAATCAGGCTGCAATATTAATGTATCATTGTATTGCATCCAAAAATCTTGTTTAGAGATTTTTTCCTGAATTAGTTTTTCTTTACTTGTAGTAATTTCTTACTCTTCTTTATCTTCTTCATTATTCTTCTGCAATGTTTTTACCTTTTCTTACTTTTTAAGAAGTTTTGCTCTGCCAAATAGTAATATCCCTGCAGCAATTCCGGCAACGGCAAGTGAACGGATAACTGCATTTTTCCGGATTTCATAGTCAGCAGGAGAGTTCCAGCCGCCATGTATGCTGGTACCATAATCAACTGCAGCAAACAGGTTTCCGCTTGTTTCAGGCACACGATCGGCTTGTTTTAAATAAGTTTCAACAGCTTTCGCTGTAATGGCCGTTGTAACAGCCGGCATTATAAAATGTGCCGCCCGCAAAAAGGTTGCTGCACTTCCTACTGTCATTGCTTTTTTAGGCTTTTTGGCAACAGCAACCATCGCACGTGCAAGGCGCTGCGGATCGTAAACAGGCGGAGCAGGCTTCAAAATATGACCTGTATAATTAGCCGCATGCTGTATACCCGGAGAGTCTAAAAAGGCGGGAAATAAATCACAGACATGAATGTTTTTGTATTTGATCAGCTCGCCCTGCAAGGCTTTGGAAAAACCGCGAAGACCAAACTTACTGGCGCTATAGCCAACTCCGTAAGGTACAGGTATCCAGCCGCCAACCGATATATTGTTGATGAGAATGCCGTATTGCTGCTTTTTAAAATAAGGTAAAACTGCATAGGCGCCGTGCAAATATCCTATGAGGTTCGTCCGGATTACCTGGTCATGAATTTCGACAGGCGTTTCTGTAAATTCTCCTGCGGCTAACACGCCTGCATTGTTTATCCAGACATCTATTGACCCACCGAATTCATTAGCGATTGCGGCCAGCTTCTTCATAGCTTCTGCATCGGTCACATCTGTTTTTACAGCCAGAGCTAATGCGCCCATTTCACGACACTGCGCCTCCACCTCATTTAGGGCTTCCATATTGCGCGATGCAAGCACTATCTTAGCTCCATGCCTTGCAAACTCTATTGCGGCGGCACGGCCTGCACCGCTTGATGCCCCGGTAATAACGACTGTTTTTTTCATCAGATCATATCCTGATATATTTGTTGCTGCGTACTTGTCGTTCATAGTTTGTTATATATAATTAGTAAATGTAAATAAGTAAGCCGCTATTCTGAACACTTAATTTAAAGATTTTGATTTCGAATACTTTAAAATTTTATCTTTCTAATACCAGAGGTATTCTATAGTTGATTTGCAAATTCCTGTAATCGCTTGCTGATAACTTTCTGAAGCTGTACAAGTCTTTTATTATCAGGATTTTCTATTGTATAAGAAATTTTGTTGCGCTCATTAATATCGAAAATCAAATCATCCGGAAGTTTTTTGGCAAGCTCAGCATCTGTTAACTGTACGGTGATACTGGCGGCATTTTGTGGCCATTGTACTTCTGCTTTTCGCCTTTGTCCTTCAAATTCAAAATACAAAATCATAAAGATGTTTACCTTTTTGTTTCGTTTTAATAATTAATATTTTGTGGCGTATTTAATAAAGGTTAAAACCTGTGCAACAATTTTATTGCTTGTTTGTTTTATGTTAGAAAATTAAATTATGAAAAAAGGCGATAAAGTACACTGGAACTGGGGTAAATCTCAGGCAGAAGGCACTATAAAACAAAAATCTGAAAAAACAATTACAAAGAAAATCAAAGGTACAGAGGTAAAGCGAAAGGCAAGCAAAGAAGAGCCTGCATACATAATTGAGCAGCAAAGCGGAACAGAAGTGGTTAAATCTGAAAGTGAATTGATGGAAGGCGGCAAAGATAAATAAGTAGTTCCGGAAGAAAATATAATTGAAGCACTGTTATTGTCTGAAGCAGTGTTGTTATCTACTGTAAATGTATTGTAAAAGGAGATTTTTTATGCAGGTAACAAGAGTTTTCTCTTTACCTGCATTTTATAATAATACGGTTTGACTCTCTCTTCCTCTAATAACTGCCGGAAGAACGATATTTTTTTATCCATGGGCTTTTTAACGGAAAAAGAATATCAGCGGCTGTTTCGTATCCTTCTTCTGCAATTCTGTCTAGTCTTTGCAACATCCGGCCCTTTTTTGTCTTTGCCGCTATAAAAATAGTAAGCCCAAATGCCAGTACCGATGAGATTCCAATTATTAATATTTGCCTGTTTTTCATCATTTTCTTTGTTTGTTAGCAGCAAACATACTGCCACACAAAATTAAGAATTTAGTTAAAGAATTTAGTTAAAGAATTTAGTTTATTGTTTATAATAGTTTTAACTTAATTGGATTATTTAAGAAAAAATTACACTTAAAAAAATATTGAATTAATCAACAAAGGCGGTAACAGCACAAGAAAGCCTTATTCACTTATGTTAATAATTCCAACTACTTTTTTGCTGCTATATTTGCCCATACCCAAAAGTATACAATGCATTCGTTTGAGGAGTTAGCAAAACAATTTACCGGTTTTTTTAATGTCCGTCATTTTCCTGATGTTCCGGCTTCTTTGTATGATGCTTGCGAATATTTTTTAGGATTGGGCGGAAAGCGCATAAGACCGGTTATGTGCCTGATGGGCAACGAATTGTTTGGTACAATACATCCTGATGCATTTGAAGTAGCCACTGCTATTGAGCTTTTTCACAACTTTACTTTAATACACGACGATATTATGGACAAAGCGCCGCTGAGAAGAGGCATGCAAACCGTTCATACAAAATATAATGAAAGCACAGCCTTGCTGGGCGGCGACGTTATGGTCATTCAGGCCTATGAATATATAAATAAAATAAAAACTATTTATATACATAAAATACTTCGTCTTTTCAATAAGACTGCCCGGCAGGTTTGTGAAGGCCAACAACTGGATATGGATTTTGAAAAAAAAGAAACCGTTGCCCTTGATGAGTACATAAACATGATTGGTTTAAAAACATCGGTTTTAATGGGTGCAAGCCTGCAGATGGGAGCGATTTTAGGCGGCGCGGGAGAAGGAAATGCAAAAAACTTATATGAATTTGGTCTTAACCTCGGCATCGCTTTCCAGGTGCAGGATGATTATTTAGACGCGTTTGGTGACCCGAAAAAGTTTGGCAAGCAGGTCGGCGGAGATATTGTCGCCAATAAAAAAACTTTTTTAATGATACATGCTCTTGAAGCAGCAACAGGGGAGCAAAAAGAAGAATTGCAAAATATAATTACAAATAATCCGCTGCACAAAGTAGAAAGGGTTATTTCGATTTATAAAAGCTGCAGTGCAGATGAATGGGCAAAAAGTCTGAAAGAAAAATATATAGCAGCAGCATTTCAGCACCTTGAAGACATAGCTGTATTATCGGTTCGTAAAAAACCTTTGCAGCAGCTCGCATCGTTTTTAGTGCAACGCGATTATTAAAACTTTTTTCCGGAGTTTTTTTTTAAAAGCCCAGCCTGCATTTGTATATAAGTTTAAAAATAATCTTTTCGGTAATAATTTGTTGTCCTATAATGAATGTAAGACTCACAGCAACGCGGCCACCAGCCTGCAAACTGAGTCCATTCCTCTATGCCAGACCGAACGGCTTTGCCAGTATTCGATAGTAACTAAACTGCTGTTTTCCTTGTCTTTTTCAAAACTAACTTCACATGCTTTGCAAAACTCAGATTCATGAATAACGGAGGTGATTTCAAAATTTAGCCAAAAGCTGCGGATGTCCATATTTACCGTACCTACAAAAGATAAAATGCTGTCAATAAAAATGGTTTTGGAATGAATAAATCCTTTTTGGTAAAGATACACTTTAACGCCTCTTTTCAGCAGTGGCTTTATAAAGGAAAATGAAGCGTGCTGAACAATAAAGGAGTCGGACTTTTCAGGCAGAATGAGCTCCACCTTAATTCCATTAGCTGCAGCAATGACAAGGGCTGAGGTTAACTCGTCTGTAGGAATAAAATAAGGAGTACAGATGCGGATTGTTTTTTTAGCCTGGCTTATAGCTACCAATATGGTTTCCATAATGTAAGGTGCATCAGAACTGGGACCGCTGGCTGCTACGGCTATAATAGCTTTCCCTTTCTCTTCAGGTTGGAAATCAAAATAACAGTTTTGCTCAACTAAATCGTCTTTTCCTCCCGAAAAAAACCAGCTTAAAAAAAATTAAACCTGCAGTAAATTTACGGCCCGGCCTTCGATACGAACAGCCGTATCACGCCAGTAGAGTGAGTGTTTACCGTTGTTCCAATACCGTTCGTCTATATTAATACCGCCGACAAACCCAATCTTGCCATCAACAATGGCAATCTTACGATGATCGCGGTAATTGCTGTTGGCAAGAGAAGAAAAAGTAACGGGCAAAGCTTTTAAAAACTGAATGCCGGCTTCACTAAATTTCTGCGGCAGCTTTTTTATCTGATCAGATCCTTCATCATCTGCAATTATTCTTACTTCTACTCCTTCGTTATGTTTCTTTATTACAATATCCGTTACCCGGTTGCCTACATCATCATCGGTAAAAATGTAGTATTCGAGGTGGATGTGAGAGCGTGCATTTTCAAGCGCTTCGTATAAAGCAGGAAATGTTTCTTCACCATTATTTAGCAACGTTACCAGGTTGCCGGTACTGATTAAAGATTGCTTTTGGTAATACAGGTAACGAAAAGGAAAGGCCATGTCACCAATATCTTTTTCCAGCACCTCCAGCCGTTCTTCCATGTGGGGCCTTAGCTGCTCATAGTACTCATTCATCTTTTTTTCGTCTGTCAAACGTTTTCTGTCAAACACAGGCTTTTTAAACACAGGCTTTTTACCTACAAAATAATAAATTAGCACACCTATAACCGGCAGAAAAATAATAACCATTATATACGCCAGCGACTTGCTGGGCGTTCTGTTTTCACTTAAAATGGTAGTGATAATACCAATGTACATCAGCGTAAGAGGTATCCAATACCAATGGGCAATAAAGTGCCTTATATCATGCCAGCTTATTATCATTTCTGCATTATTTCTTTCCTTGAATTTTTTTTTACTCCAAAAATATTTCTCAGGTCATAAGAAGTCTAAATGAAGTATTTATACAAGTTTAAGTTATATTTATTACTTATAAAAGAAATAGCAGGATGCGGATTAGAAAATACAAAAGGAATATACTTTAGTCTATTATCAAAACAGGTTTTATTGAGGAAATTATTGTAATTACCCTCATGAAAGTTATTCCTAAAAAAAGTCTTCAATAGTCCTTTTAAACCTTGAACTAAACTTTTTCTACATAGAATGGATTCTCTTACTCATATTGCTCTTGGAGCCTGTATTGGCGAAGCTGTTTTTTCTAAGCAGGCTGGCAAAAAAGCCCTCGTTTTTGGAGCAATTGCGCAAAGCCTTCCCGATATAGATGTTGTGGCTTCGCTTTGGCTTCCTCCCGCAGAAAACCTGTTAGTTCACCGAGGTTTTGCTCACTCCTTTCTGTTTGGAGTTATTGCGGCTGTTTTGTTGTCTCTTTTAGCCCGAAAAATATTGAAATTACATAATGTATCGTTTAAAAAATTGTTCTTTTTCTTTTGCTTATTAATCTGGCTGCACGATTTATTAGACGTCTGCAATGCTTATGGCACTGGTCTTTTTGAACCCTTCAGTCACTAGCGTTTTTCTATCAATTTACTGTATGTAATTGACCCTTTCTTTTCTATTTCTTTAGTGATTGCTTTTATTGCATTAATTATTGGAAGAAAAAATGATCCGACAAGAAAAAGGTGGGTAGTTGGGGGATTGCTTCCCTGTTGCATGTTTTTTTGTACGCTATCTTTAATAAAGTATCAGCGAGTGAGCAGGTGAAAAAATCATTACTGTCTGAGCAAATACCATACAAAAGTTTTTTCACTACGCCAACACCTTTTAATAGCTGGCTTTGGTATAGTGTTGCTGCAACAGACAGCGGTTATTTTATTGGTTACCGTTCAGTATTTGATAAAAACAGCTTTCCCGTTCCATTTGTTTATTACAAGAAAAATGATCAATTGCTGCAATCTGTTGATAAAAATATAAACGTAAAGGAATTGCTGAAGTTTGCTGACAACTATTATACGGTTGACGGCCAGGGAGACTCTCTCGTGTTTAACGTGCTTCGTTTCGGACAGGTTTTTGGCTGGCAAAATCACAAAGCTCACTTTGCTTTTCAGTATTTTCTAAACCCTTCTTACAATAATTCCCTGGTTGTACAAAGGGAACGTTTTAAAGGGTGGAATAAAAAAACATTAACCGGAATATACAATCGTATAAAAGGAAACTGAGCAACTTAAAAAAAAAGAGTTAGTTCAGTTATCTTAAACTAACTCTTTTTTCATGTACTTTTTTAATTAAAGACGGTTAAGTTTTAAACTGTACACACCATTTTCAGGATCAGTAAAAGTTATGAAAAATCCCTAAAAATCACTGAGTTAGTACGATCTTGGAAATGCACCACACCATTTATTTTTTTGTCGTCGTCGAGTTTGTAACTCACTGAGTCTAACGAAACCGGTTGTGGCATAACAGAAGTTACCGTATAGGTATGTCCTTCAGCATGCGATACAAAAATGCCGCACTCCAGCATTAGGCGGACATGTAGATGCGTGTGACAGTTGCGCCCACGTAGCATCAGCTACAATAGCTGCAGAAACCGTCATTGCCCCAAATGCCAGGGCATTAACCGTGAGCGGTGGATAGCCGCACAGGAAGCTAAACTGCTGGATGCAACTTACTTCCATGTGGTCTTTACTCT